>Ga0351861_1027_pt1 | contig 34525 bp, 32 predicted proteins | sample BONcelHFGM3001F9_FD_206795 | JGI IMG/M metagenome (GOLD analysis project Ga0351861, IMG submission 206795) | Enriched cells from coal bed in the Powder River Basin, Montana, United States - BONCAT cells FGM rep2 HSBNCT.FGM.300.1.F9 ...
GCATTGGCAATTTTTAAAATGGCGGCCGAATTATGAATCTTCTGAATTTTCTCAAACTGGTCATCGGTCATTTTCTGTCTGAACAGGTTCATCGCCTGATCCGTCGAGGAAATTTTTCCGATTTCCTGGACGATGTCAATCCCCTGGTTTTTTACTAGCATTTAGAATCTCCCTATTTGATATGCCGTAGACTGTTTAATCCTGTCTCCCGATCCCTGAAGCCTATTGATACGAACCGATTATGATTTCATTCAAATCCCGTTTGGGAACATGATGAACGCCAGAGCTGTCCCGCCAATAACGAATGCTGCCATCCGGTCCTACCGGATCGATAACAATTTCTTCCCGGGGTGCACCGATGGCAATGGCCAGCAACAGTTGATGCTGTTCGGGAATATTCAGCAGGGAGCGCAGTTTTTCCCGGTTGATCGAAGCAATCATGCATCCGGCCAGCCCCTTTTCTCTGGCACCCAACAGAATGCTTTGTGCCGCAATGCCGTGGTCGCAAAAAAATTCCTTTGCAATTTCCGTATCACCCAGAATGAGAATATAGGCGGCAGGTCGCTCGCCTTCCACCGGACCATCCCAGTCCTTCAAATAGGCTGCCCATGCCAGACAGGAAAAAATATCTGCATTTTTATCTCTGTTGCAGGATATGATGTATTTCAGTGGCTGACGGTTGGCGCCTGATGCGCACAGTCTTCCCAGATTGACCAGATCCAGCAGCGTTTCCTTGTCAACCTGACGGCTTTGGTAAAACCGTCTGCAGGATCGGTTTTTTAATATCAGTTCTTCAATCATGGCATCCCTCCTGGCATGTTACCCGGTCAAAGATCGGCATTTGATGGCGTATCCAGATCAGAATTTTATCAAAATCGTTTTTGATTTCCAAAAGGGCTTTTCCCCGATGGCTGATCCTGTTTTTTTCATCGAGAGACATTTCTGCAAATGTTTTTTCAAGCGGTGGAAAATAGAACACCGGGTCATACCCGAAGCCATTTTCACCTTTGGGATGATCCTGAATGACTCCCTCGCATCGGGCTTCATAGGTCAATGCAGCGCCGGTTGGAACCGCGATGGATATTACGCATTCAAATGCAGCCTGCCGCTCGGCGTGTTGATTCATGTTTTTCAGAAGAAGCGAACATCGATCCATATCGGTCAGATTGTCACCGCCATACCGGGCCGAATGAACACCCGGCTCTCCATTCAGGGCTCGGACGACCAGGCCGGAATCGTCCGCAATTGCCGGAATCCCCAGAATCCGTGATGTGAAGGAAGCCTTTTTATAGGCGTTTTCATCAAAGGTCTCACCATCTTCTTCAATTTCAGGTATGGGGCCGAAATCATCAAGGGATTTCAGAATGACCGGGAAATCTTTTAACAGCGACCGAATTTCTTTCAGTTTACCGATGTTCCGTGTCGCAACAACAATCGTCTGGGTATTCACACCTGATAAAACCTCCGCTTGTCCATTTATCTCGTGACATTAAATGCTAATGATCCGGGGATTGATCCACCCAACGAATGAAAGAGACTGACGACTGAAGGTACCTTTGCCCGCTTCGAGACGTGAAAATGACCCTTTGTGCTTCACGATCTATAAAACAAGGCCATTTCTTTGTAAAGCAATTTTACATGCCTTCAGCCTTCAGTCTTTCACCTTCAGCCTTCCATACTCAGCCTTCATAAATAACGGCCAGTATGGTGGCTTTTCCGGTTTTGGATGCAATCAGATGCGGGGTGGTTGACAGGTAATAGACGCTGTCTCCGGGCTCCAGCTCAAATGAATCGCCTCCGATTTTCAGCGAAACCACGCCATCCAGGACATAGATGAATTCTTCTCCGTCATGAACCGACATGTCTGCGTCCGGATTTTCTTCCAGTTGAACCATCAGGGCTTCCATATGGCGACCCTTGACTTCAGGTGCCAGACTTTTATAGATGTAGATCGGCTTCTGACCTTTCGACACGGTTGAACGGGAAACGGTTCTCCGTTCATTCTTTCGGGTGATGGTATAGAGCCTGTCGCCCACGCCAGACACAATTCGGCCAAAGGCGCTGTCCAATGCCTTGGAAAGCCGAATGAGCGCTCCCAACTGGGGCTGAAAGCGGTTGGCCTCGATATCGGCCAGATTATCGACCGAAAATCCGGTCAGTTTGGATAATTCCTCCAGCGAAATCCCCTTTTCCTCTCGAATCGTGTTGATTCGAACACCGATTTCCTCCACGCTGACCGCAACCGGCGCTGTGATATCTCCGGTCAGATCCTCAAAATAATCCATATGAATATGGGGTTTCTGAACCAAATTTTCCATATAATGCTCCTTTTATCATCAATACTGAATGAATCTAAAAAAGGTTGAATTCAGGCCCTGTTTCAAAGGACCAAAAAGAATTAATCGATCTAAATGCTCATGAATCATTCCGGATGGTTCACCCCCATGAATGAAAATGATATTTACCCCTTTTCTACTGAATTCTGTACGCTTTATAAGGCGCCAGCCGCAATCCTGGCTACTGAATTCTATTTATTCATTTTTCCGGTAAAGGACAGGAAAAATATCCGGCAATCGCTGAATGCCCTTTCGGGTCATTCATATCGCACCGATATACCGGGCAATCACAATCCGCTGAACTTCGGATGTGCCTTCGCCGATTTCCAGCAGTTTCTGATCCCGGTAAAACCGTTCCACATCAAACTCCTGCATCAGGCCGTAACCACCGTGAAGCTGAACCGCATGATTGGCGCAATTGTGCATTACTTCGGAACAGTGAAGTTTGGCCATGGCCGCTTCTTTGGAAAACGGCAGATCATTGTCCCGAAGCCAGCAGGCTTTGTATAGCAGCAGCCTGGCGCATTCAATTTCAAGGGCCATATCCGCCAGTTTGAAGGCATTGACCTGAAACGAGGCAATGGGTTTTCCAAACTGCTCCCGCTCTTTTGAATAGCGAAGCGCCATTTCAAAACAGCCCTGAGCACCGCCAAGCCCCATTGCACCGATGGACAGACGGCCGCCGTCAAGGGTTTTCATCATCTGATGAAATCCATGCCCTCTTTCACCCAGCAGATTTTCTTTGGGAACGCGGCAGTCTTCAAAAAACAGGGAACTGGTGTTGGATGCCCGCCACATCATTTTATCATGCATTTCTCTGGCTTCGTAGCCGGGTGTTCCGGATTCGACCAGAATACAGGACAATTCGGGTTTGCCATCCGCCCGGCTTCCGGTCTTGCACAAAACCGTGACCCCTGCGCTGATTTTGGTGGATGCATTGGTGATAAAAATCTTGCTGCCGTTGATGACCCATTCGTCGCCATCCAGAACCGCCGTTGTTTTTGAATTGGCTGCATCGGAGCCGGCATTGGCCTCGGTCAGGCCAAACCCCCACAGGGCTTCTCCACTGCACAGTTTGGGAAGGTATTTGTGTTTTTGTGCCTCGTTTCCAAAATAGTAAAGCGGTCCGATTCCCAATGAATTTTCAGCGGCTACAGTTGCCGCATGGGAACCATCCACCCGGGCGATTTCTTCTGTTGCAATGATATAGGACAGATAATCCATTCCCTGTCCGCCATATTCTTCTGAGACAAAGACACCAAAAAGACCCAGTTCAGCCATTTTCTGCATGGTTTCATACGAAAATTCCTCTTTTTTGTCCAGCTCCCGGGCAGCGGGCCGGATCTCCTTTTCGGCAAATTTTCGAACGGAATCCCGCAGAATTTCATGATCGACAGATAGCGCAAAATCCATATGGACATCTCCTTGTTTGATGGGAAAAGTGGGGGAGAAAGACGCCACGCACGGTAATCATCAATAATATAGACTTCAAGAGGATAAAAATGTCAATAATATTATCCATAAACCAGCCGCTTTTATTCAGGTTGTTCTTTCAGACGGCGAATCTGGTTCAGAACATCATCATATTGATCTTCCAGGTCCAACAGATCCATCATTACAGGTGGTTTGACCGAGTGGGCTGGCAGCCGTTTTCGAGTCTCGGTGATGGCGTCATCCAGTTCGCGTAGTTTTTGCTCCAGTTCAAGCAATGTTGTCATGTCATATTCCTTCTAACAACATTTATGTAAATGCCACCAATTATGGATAGGTCCCCGACAATATCGGTGATCAGACGGACATCGTCAACTGGCCCGAGTGGTTTACCGGCTCCAAAATCAATCTGCCATCATGACCGCCCTGTACAAAGAAACCGTTCAGAATATTCAGGATTATGGTGCATGGTCCCGGCTGAAAATGGATCAGGGTGAACCAAATCAGATCATTCTATTCACGTCATGCTGTCCCAACTCCAATCTTTACGGCAATCCAACAGACCCTGCTTATACCGTACCCAATGACTGGTAATATTCGGTCGCCAATGCCAAAACTGTTTATACCAGCCTGCTGACCTATTTTGCAACCCGGAGGGATACGCTTTTTGTCGTCATTACGGCTCCGCCGTTATCTCTCATAATCCTTGAAATTTCGATTGGTCAGATACCTCCGGCAGAGCCGGAGGCTTGAAAAAATTGACCGCTCAAAGCGGTTGTAAACCAATGGCCACCTAAAGGTGGCATCTATTCAAACATTTGTAATTGATCTATTCGCCTGTCTTCTGCTTCCTGTTTCTTAATGTATCGACGAATAGTTTCTTCATCTCTGCCAACTGTTGATACAAAATAGCCCCTGGCCCAGAAACTCTGACCAGTAAAATTTTTCTTTCGTCCCAAAAATTCCCTTGCAATATGAATTGCACTCTTGCCTTTGATGTAGCCAACTACTTGAGCAACACTGTATTTGGGAGGAATAGATATCAGCATATGGATATGATCCGGCATAAGGTGGCCTTCTTCTACACTACTCTCTTTCTGGTTAGCCAAATGCCGTAACACTTGTCCAAGATTGATCCGTAACTGTTCATAAAGAGTTTTTCTTCGACATTTCGGTATCCAAACGATATGATACTTACACTCCCAGACCGTATGATTTAAACTAAGGTATTCTGTCAATTTTAAGCCTTTCTTGCTGTGTACTTTGAGCGGTCCACAGCAGGATAGCTTAAAAAGAATCCCGGAAATGTCAAACTCTGTGAGTCCCCCGGCAAAGCCGGGGGTTTACCTTTTTTAATTACAGCAGGAAGATTATCTATGCGAGGTCTTGGAAATTTCTGTCGTATTCTTGCAAGTGCCAACGGATTCATTAACCCTGCCCTTTCAAGGTGACACAGGAAATAGCCGTTAAATGGAGGTGATTTTAGAAGTCTCAACCCAATCAAATATTGATGGGGGCCTGGTTCCAACCTTCAGTCATTGCGCATCAATTTGACGATGCCGACGCCGGGCTCTGGTTCGCATACAAGTGGAACAACTTCGTCGACCGAAGCCCGAGTCTAACAAAACTCATCCTTCTCGATTGCGTCCAGCTTTGCCACCAAAGCAGCCGCAATTGATGGGGCATCCCCTACAATTCCCAAATCAGCCATGTCAAACATGGGTGATCCAGGATCATTATTGATTACAATAATATTTTTTGATCCACTCATCCCCACTCTGTGTTGAATCGCCCCGCTGATGCCCAAAGCCATATAAAGATCCGGATCCACAGTGACACCGGATTGGCCTACCTGTGAGGATTGGGGCAACAACCCATCTTCCACCAGGGGACGTGAACAGGCCAGGATACCACCGAGTTTCTCGGCCAGAAGTCTGGCCATTCTCAAGTCCGACTCTTTGCGACACCCTCTTCCCACCGCCACCACGATACCCATATCTTCCAAACCCGGCCGGCTATCCTGATCATTACATTCGACCTGATGGACAATTCTGGTTCTGATCATGGATGGACCGAGAGTGACTGCCTTCTCCTGAATAACAGCTTTTCTTTCAGGATCACATATGCGGACAGGAAACACATTCGGACGAACCGTTGCCATTTGGGGTCTGGTTCTTGGCGATATAATGGCTGCCATAATATTGCCGCCGAATGCGGGGCGTGTCTGTAACAGATGGTTGCTGTCATCGATATCAAGTCCGGTGCAGTCTGCTGTCAGTCCCAGTCTGAGCCGGGCAGCCACTCGTGGTGCCAGGTCCCTGCCGTTGGGTGTCGCGCCGAAAAGCAGGACCGATGGTTTCATTTCTGCGATTAGCATGGATAGAACAGAGGAAAATCCATCGGTTGAATAATCCTTTAGAAGCGGATGAACACACTTCAACACACGGTCTGCGCCATATTGACCAAGTTCCTCCAAGCCTGTCAGCCGCTCATCCCCCAAAGCTACAGCCACAAGTTCCTGGCCGAGTTTATCGGCAAGTTCCCGACCTTTTGTCAAGAGCTCTGCGACAAAACGTCTTGGTGTCAGTCCTTCATCTTGATCGCTGCATTCGGCAAACACCATGACACCTTTGTATTTGGCCAATTCTTCGACCGGTACGGACTTTCGAAAAATAGAAATGGCATTTCGCGGACAGACACTGGTGCAGGATCCACACAGCGTGCAGTTTTCTCCCACCGTTGCACATGCATCGACCAATACAATCGCCGCGAAGGGGCAGCATTTTTGGCAAAGCCCACACCCATTACATTTGTCACGATCAATCTCAATCATCACAGCTCATCCCCGGACAACAGCCTCTTGTCCTTCAAGAATTGCAAGATCACCCGGGCAGCATCTTCAGCCCCCATTCCGGACAATATTTTTCCGCGCGCCCGTACAAATGGAGGATAGGTTCTGATGACCTGGGTAAATGACCCAGACAGTCCAAGTTCGTCTTCAGAGATATGAAGATCGGATGCGGACAAGTAATCAAACGGCTTTGAGCGGGCTGCCAAAATATCTGCAAAAGAAGGGGCCCGGCGTACCGATTCCCCCGTACTCACCGAAACAAGTGCAGGCAGCTTCGTTTCAACAACCTGCCATCCGTTCTTTGTTTCCCTTTTTACCCTGATCTTGTTTTTCTTTTCTTCCAGTTCAATTTCAGTTCCATAGCTGATCTGCGGAAGATTCAAAATCTCAGCCATCTCAGGCCCCACCTGTGCGGTATCACCGTCAATGGCCTGTTTTCCGACAAGGATCAATTTGAAATTCGGTACAGAGGCACGGATGGTCTCGGCAAGGGTTAACGCTGTCGCCCATGTATCAGCCCCGGCAAATTTCTTGTCAGTGGCCAAAACAGCCCGGTCAGCCCCCAACTCCATGGAACGAAACAGGGCGGACCTGGCCTGGGGCGGACCCATGGATACTGCAGTAATTCTTATTTCCGGGAAGAACGCCTTCAATCGGACAGCATGGTCCAAGGCATATTCACAGAAAGGGTTCAGTATGGAAGAGACACCCTCACGAATCAATGTGCCCGTTTCGGGATCTACCTGGACATCTGATATTTCAGGGACTTGCTTTACCGCCACTACAACATCCATCATTGCCTCATCAGTTGGAAAAAATATTTCCTGGATTAAGCAGCATATCCGGATCAAAAGCCTGTTTTACACTCAGCATCTGAGCGAGTTGATCGGAAGAATACATGATCTTGAGAAATTTTGCCTTGATTTTGCCTATGCCATGCTCCGCACTGACCGTTCCACCGTATTCGACTGCCTTTTTGGAAAACTCGGCATAAATTTCCATACCTTGTTTCAACTCTGCCATATCTCGGGGCATTGTTGAGATATGGAAATGATTGTTGCCGACGTGGCCAAATCCGACCCATTCAAAACCTGCTGCGTCCAACCGGTCTTTGTAGAGGTCCCAAATATCCTTCAGGTGTTCATCCGGAACAGCCAGATCCGAGCTGAGACGGTGAATTCCCGGGTGGCTTCTTTTTCTTTCCGAAATCACCTTGGTGACTTTTTCCGGCAGAAGATGGCGGAATACCTTAAACCGGTCCAGTTCGCGACGTTCATAACCAGCCCAGGAACGTGCAAGGGTGGCTCCCGCGCCGGAAACAGTTTCTTCGAGAGCACGGTAATCCAGTGTCGTTTTTCCGGGATCAAAGGATAATTCAAAAAACAGCGCTGCCCCTGCTGTTTCGGGTATTGGCGGCATCCCGACCAGACGTGCATCTTCAGCCTGCATATTTCTAAGCAGGTTCAATGCGTTTCCGGAGTAGAACTCTATGAAATCCAGTTGAAGCCTCTTGTCCGATCGAAGGGCATGAACCAACTTGAGAGCGTCGTCGTCAGAATCAACAAACTGAACAATGGAGCATTTGGGTTCCCATGGAAGAAGTCCGACATCCACTGCAGTGATGATCCCGAATGCCCCCTCCGAACCTATAAACAGATCCACCAGATCCATATGTGAAGAAGCATAAAAGCCTGCCGCATTTTTGGTTCGGGGTAAGGAATAATCCGGGATATGGACAGAAAAATATCCTCCCTGCGAATTGTAGATGGTGAATTGTCCGGCAGGGGATGAAAAGTATTTTCCCCTTGGGATATCAAGGATTTCTCCATCCATGGTCATTACCCGGATGCATCGGACCCAGTCCCGCGTGGGTCCGTAACGGTAAGACCTGGCGCCTGACGCATTGGTAGCCACTGTCCCACCAAGAGATGCACTCATTTCCGTGGGATCCGGGGGATAAATGTAATGTCCTGGATCACCCCTGAATCGTCTTATTTGATCCAATATCGACGGATCAGCACTTTTTTCCAGTTCCTGAAACGATTTTGTTTTTACACAATGGTCAAGATCCGACAGAAAAATACCCGCCTGCGCACGAATGCGCCATTCATCCGCAATATCATCATGATATACCGAAAGAATACGATTCATCCGTTCAAGGGAAACCAGAGCTCCTCCGGGTGGTACACCCCCCCCAACAAGGCCTGTCCGGGCTCCAGCAATGGTGATACTGATTCCCTTTTGCTTCATTGCTTTTATCACGGATGCCAGTTGCGTTTCATCCTCCGGGAACATCAGAAAATCAAAGGGTCCCATTGTTAACCTGGATTCATCAGTGAGGTAGCCCGGATATTTTTCCTTGATCGTTTCGAATCCATCAACATTAAGGACATCTGAAACGCAAAATGGCGGAAAGGGCTTTGATGTTATTTCGTGCACAATCGTTTCCTTTTGATCACAATTCCCAATATTCCCATGGCAGTTAATGCAGTGCTTCCGAAATGGATTCCGACAATGATTGAATCACTTCATCCAACATCTGACGCGTCATATTCAGGGGGGGAATGAAACGAATGGTTTGTCCCTCCGCTCCGCATTTCATCAGGAGTATTTTTCGTTTCATCATGTTGTGAATCACTTCCCCGCAAAAGTCTGAATCCGGAGCGCCATCCTGTTTCACCATTTCGATAGCATTCATCAATCCCAAACCCCGAACTTGACCGATCATTGCAAATTTTTTCTGCAACTCATTCAGCCGGGAACGGAAATATTGACCGTTCTTTTCAACATCCGCAAGGAACTGGGGCGAGGCAATGATGTCCAGCATGGCCAGGGATGCGGCACAGGCCACCGGATGGGCACCGAATGTCGTTCCATGTGCGCCGGCAACCCACTGCTGCATCAGCTCTTTTCGTGCAGCCACAACAGACATCGGGAATCCGCCTCCGACTGCTTTTCCCATACAAATAATGTCAGGAACGACACCGAAATGTTCCTCCGCCAGAAATCGGCCGGTGCGGCCTATACCTGTCTGAACCTCATCAAAAATAAGAAGTGTATTGATATTTCGAGCCAACTCTCCAAGCGCCCTTACATATTTCGCCGGAGGAACAATGTAGCCCCCTTCCCCTTGAACAGGCTCAAAAAGGATGGCGCTGACCTCTTCGGGCGGTATCACCAACTGCAGATCCTTTTTCAGATATTCGATGCATTCCAGATGACAGGTATCGGGTTGTTGGGCGAATGAACAGCGATAGCAGTATGGATAGGGAGCAAAATATACCTGTGGCAGGAAGGGGGAATACCGCCTGCGAAATGAGAGGTTTGATGACGTAACTGAAGCTGCCCCCATCGTTCTCCCATGAAATGATCCGCGAAAGGCGATGATCGTGCCTTTTCCGCTCACATATCTGGCAAGCTTCAGGGCACCTTCAACATGCCTGAGGGACGCCCTCCATATATCCATATTTATATAAAATTTCAGGTATGCGGGCAATTTGGGATGGGTATCCATCCCAAATTGATATATTGATTGCCATATTTCGTCCCCCTATAATTGGATCAGTGATGAACCGGAACGTTCGTTCCGAGCGTACCGGGAACAATTGCTCGTATACGCTGTGATTTTCAGATGCCTCTCGTTTACGGGGAATCAATTTTCAACCCGCCCTTTTTGTGGTAAATGATGATCATGGGTTTCATTCAATTGATTGCCATATTTCGTCCCCCCCTATAACTGGATCAGAATAGGAAATCGGGGACATCCATTGATAATTCAGTTGACAGTTCAAAGAAATTCATAATATCTGAATCAAATGCCACGAAAAGCACGAATAGACACGCCCGGAGCCCTTCAGCACGTCATTGTGAGGGGAATCGAGCGCCGCAACATTTTCTTTGATGACATGGATCGGGATTTTGAGGGGATTTTGAGGGACGTTGTTGACAATAAGGACAATATAAGATGTTTGCTTGGGGTGGTTCGGGAACATCCATTGATAATTCAGTTGAAAATTCACAGAAATCATAATATCTGAACGAATGCCACGAAAAGCATGAATAGACGCGCCCGGAGCCCTTCAGCAAGTCATTGTAAGGGGAATCGAGCGCCGCAACATTTTCTTTGATGACATGGATCGGGATAATTTTTTGACCCGCTTGTCAGTGATATTGTCCGGCACCCAAACCCGGTGCTTTGCATGGGCGATGATACCCAATCATGTCCATCTGCTGCTGCGAACCGGCACAGCACCCATCGCAACGGTGATGAGAAGGCTTTTAAGAGCTCGTCTGGTGGAAGATCTCAACCAACTGGTCAAATACCCGTACAGCGGACATAGCGCGTTGATGGGAAATACAGATCGTCCATGGCAAAATGCGGATTATGTGATCCGGCTTTTTGGAGAAACCCGCTCAAAGGCTATCCGTTGCTATCGTGAATTCGTGACACAGGGAATCGCTGCAGGAAGCCAGCCGGATTTAACCGGGAGCGGTCGGGTACGTAGTGCCGGGGGATGGTTGGCTGTGAAGATGCTTCGCAAGGAGGCAATGCGTATGAAAGCCGATGAACGGATACTTGGCAACGGAAGCTTTGTTGAGAGAGTGCTCAAGAATGCGGATGAGATTGTGGCACGAAAGTGTGTAATCAAGTCCAGTAATTACGATTTCAACTGGCTCATCGATCAGGTTGCGAAATCATTGAATATGCGGATCGATGATGTGATTGCCGCCGGCAGATATAAAAACGTGGTGAAGGCGCGAAGCGTTTTATGCTATTGGGGAATCCGGGAACTGGGCATGTCGACGGTCGAGATGGCAAAACGGCTTCAGGTGTCGCAGGCAACAATCAGCCAGTCGGCAATGCGCGGGCGGCAGATCGCAATGAAAAATGGATTGCGGCTGGATCTGACATCTTGATGGTTACAAAGAGGCCTGTTTCATTGGTTTGAATATTTTATTATGAATTATCAATGGACGTTAACTTCCCCAAGTCGATTAAATGCCTCCGACAATCGCCGGTAGTATAATGCTTGAGTTTTCGAAAAATAGCTCTTTTAAAATCAGTTTTTTGGCATGGTCTTTGCTTTAAACAGGTTGAGGCAAAAGGCTCTGTGTGCAATCTTCAGCACAATCTTCAAGTTTAATCAGCATGTTAGTCTTTTTCCGTTTTCTGTCCAGGTTGTTCTTTTCAATACCGAACCACTTTTTAAACAAGCTCAAATCTTTTTGCGCCTTGTCCATGAAAGCCTCAAGATTTCCGTACTGTGCCCGACGTACTATCGAAGGAATCGTCAATGACTCCTTCGGCAATTTATCAGCAGTGCGTTGCTTGTAGTTCTCGAAATGGAGGAGGAAGTCAATCCAGGACACCAGGCATAACGATAATGTCACGCCCTGTTCACTCCTGATAGTGGCTCCCTCCATATCGGTTAACTGCTTCGCATTCCTGAAAAATTCCTCGATAACCCATCGATTGCTGTATGCGGAAATGATTTTGGTGGCTTCCCAGGTGAGCTCATTTGTGAGCAGATATTTGGTGGTTAGGTTGACTGGATCAATGCTTTGTACAATCCGGTGTTTCCCTGAAATGGAATTTAACCGTGCTGTCATGATTTTTGTATGATAGAGAACTTTTTGCTCCTTTCCGTCTGATTCTTTAGCGGCAAATCCACATTTGCTGAAGGGGATTATGGTTTTGAAAACATCTGGCAGTTGGGTGCAATCGTACTGTTTTTTTGCGATCTTCCCTGTAGGGGTGAGCTTGGGTTCTCCGAACGGCATCCTGACTTTTAAAGTATATTTGATTTCAATAATATAACTCAAACCCAAGCGTTTAAGGCCTTCAACAAACGGGCCACATCCAAACCAGGAGTCTGCCAAAACGACTCCCCGAGGAAAACCTTTGTTCATAGCCCACTGCAACATTTCCAGAGCCAGGTCGTACTTGGTCTTGCAAACAGGCTTTTCCCCCTTCTGCCAGGGCATGTTTTGGGTATCCTGGTAATAAATCCGAAAACCAATGGGAAACTTGATGTCATCCCCGTTGCTGTAGTAAAGGACAACTACACAGATTGCTTTGAGGTTCGTTTTCAGTGCATGATCAAACAAAATAAATACGCCATGAATCCATTTGCAGAAATTGGTGTGATGCTTCATCGTATCATCTATGCAATAATAGCCGCCCGTTGGATTATACAAATTGATGACATTCAGCGCATAAAGATGCAGCATTTCATCTGTTGAAAATTTTGCATGTGAGAAAAAATGAGATAATGTGCTGACGCATTTTTCTCCAAGCCACATGCGATTAATCTCTGAAAGGCTGAATTTACCACCCAACACCAAAGCTGTTGCAACCAGCGTCAAGGTGTTGAACTGAGAAGTTGTCAAGGCTGGCTGAAGAAATGCTAACCCTGTAACGATAAATGCAAGACGCTCGGCACACGGAATTTTCACGGATTCCTCCGAATATTTTAGGAAACAACGGTGTACCAAGCTATTATTTCACAACTCTTTATAAATGTCCCGAACTATTTTTCGAAAACTCAAGTATAATGTCTGAGATGGTTCAGCCTCTTTACCCAAACAGCAATTTTTGTATTTTTCCCCGCTGCCGCAGGGGCAGGGCGTGTTGCGATCTTCATTATTTTTCTTCTCCAATAATTCGATGAATTCATCATCCGGTTAGCAATAGGAAAAACGCTGAAACTCCTTTCTGCTTGGGTTGTTTCTTGCGTGATGAAATTCATTGTTGAATCTCGGATGGCGTACAAATTCTTATTTCCAAATCGCCGTAACGCCTGTTGTAAGCCTGCTCTCCGGATGGGCTTACCAGGAAGTTCCGCCCCTTGGGATACCAGGAGCGGAAAATCTTCAGAGCGGATGGATCAAACGCGCTGGGATTCCATTTACATTCGATGGCGTCTACCTCATCCCGACGCAGGGCAAGAACGAAATCCACCTCACGTCCTGCCTTGTCGCGCCAGTATCGGGGGGGTGTGTCGGGAAAGCGGGCCTGAAGATGTTCAAGCACCAGATGCTCCCAGAGCGGGCCGAAGTCATCTTGGCGCAGTGGGTCCCACCCGCGGGCGAAACTGACAAACCCGGTATCGAAGGCATAGATTTTCGGCTGCTTAACCAGCTCATTCTGACCGCTGCCGTGGAAGGGACGGACCAGGGTGACGGCATGGGTTATCTCCAGTGCCCGCAGGTGGCTTTCCACCGTGGGGCGTGTGATGCCAACGGCAGCGGCGGTCCGGGTCACCTCAAACTGGCCTCCGCTCTGGCGCAACAGATATTCGAACAGCGCGTTGAAGCGATTCATGTCCCGAAAACCAAACAACCTCTGGATGTCGCGGGCAAAAAAGGAGTCAAGCCATTCCCGGTAAAATGACGGTTTTTTCATTTCAGCAAGAAGCGCTGGCGGGAGGCCGCCATGATACAGCCGTTGTGGAAGAGGGACTCCGAAGGCGGACAGCTCATCCCAGGTTACTGGGAGAAGGTGGACAGTGCGCTTACGGCCGGTAAGTGTGTCGCGGAACTTGCCGCTGGCGGCCAAGGTGGAGGAGCCTGTGGCAAGAATCTTCAGATTCGGGAAAAGGTCGGCGCCGATCTTCAGAAGCCGCGCCGGGTCGCGAAGTTGATGGATTTCGTCGAAAACTACCACCGGTTTGTCGCAAGAGTGAAAAAAAAGCTGCGGGTCGTGCACCCTTTCTTCCACTATTGGAAGGTCACAGTTAACGTAAAGTATCCGTTCCGATCCGAGGCTTTCCACCAGTGTGGTTTTGCCGCATCGGCGTGTCCCGCAGAGCCAGACGATGGGGGCTTCCTCCCACGCCTGCTCGATTCGTTTTTGCCAGAATGGTCTTGATATCATGTAGGTCTACTTTACATTTGGTGTTTCTAAATGTAAAGTAAAATAACACATGATATTTGAGAACGGCTTGGCAATTTATGCATAGGTGGCTATCTATCAGAATAAACTAAATATATTATGACCTGTTTGATCAGACGCCCCAGATAACAGCGGCCAATGACTGCCGTATTGATATCGTCTGGAGACAGGTTTTTCAGTACAAAACATCATTTTTAAAATCATGACCCAATCAAATAATGCCGACGTGTTTTTCTCCAGCACGGTTTTACCGTTATGCAATTGATGCGAAGAAGATGGCCAAATGGAAATGAGATATTTTGATGATTTAAAGGATGGAGAACATCTTTATTGTCAGCCTGTTGTAATAACCCGAGAGGCTATTATCGAATTTGGAAAACAGTTTGATCCGCAACCATTTCATATCGATGAGAATGCAGCAAATCAATCATTTTTTTGGTGGGCTGATTGCTTCTTCTCTTCATACACTCTCAGCTTGCACACGGGTTGTTGTTGAGGCACAGGGGAATGTCGCAATCCTAAGTGGCGTTGGTATGCATGAGGTAAAAATGTTCAATCCGGTGCGTCCGGGCGATATTCTCCATGTGAATGCCAGGTGGACGGAATTAAATCAATCACAAAGTAAATCAGACCGGGGATTTGCATCAATCATATGCAAGGTTACAAATCAGCGAAAGGAGCCAGTCATTGAATATGGCTATAGTACTTAATTGCCTGTCAGAACTTCGTGATGCCATAGTCCCATTGATAATTCGGTATATCCCCCAATTTGTAGGAGATGAATTATGATCGCACGGGTTTGGAAAGGATGGACAAAAACCGAGGATGCAGACGAGTATGAAAAACTGCTCCGGGAAGTGGTCTATCCCGGATTGAAAAAGATAAGCGGCTATCAGGGCGGTTACATCCTTCGCCAGGACAACAGAGATGAAACGGAATTCGTAACCGTCAATCTGTTTGAATCGATTGAAGCGGTCAAGGCGTTTGCCGGGACTGAATATGATGTCCCGGTGTTTGAGCCTGAAGCGAGGCGCTTGCTTTCCAAAGTCGAACCGATTGCGCGGCATTACGACGTGAAAAAAGCGCCGTAAAATTTTGTCATCGATTGGCTCGGTGAAAACCAGATTCGGACATTATCAGGATACCCCAGGAAATAACCCATGTGCGGACGATTCGTATCCTTCCGGAAAGCTGAAGAGCTCGTCCAATATTTCCCGATTGACGAAACGGCCTGCGATGTGATTGCCAGCTACAACATTGCACCCCTTCAGGAAATTCCGGTTATCACACAGCGGGATGGACGGAACATCCTTGACCGCTTTCATTGGGGTTTGGTCCCTGCCTGGGCAAAAGACAAATCGATCGGAAACAGCCTGATCAATGCCCGATCAGAAACCCTGTCAACCAAACCCAGCTTCAGGACCGCCTTTCGGAGGCGGCGATGCCTGATCCCGGCAGACGGCTTTTACGAATGGAAAGCGGTACCAGAAACGGGAAAGAAACAGCCCTATTTTTTTACGCTTCCGAATGAAAATCCGTTCGCATTCGCCGGATTGTGGGAGATATGGACGGGTAATGATGAACCAGCACATCAATCCTGCACAATCATCACCACCGATTCAAGCGATTCGGTCAAATCGATCCACCATCGAATGCCGGTGATTCTGAAACCAGAACATTATCAGGCGTGGCTGAATTCGAAAAACAGGGAGCCTGAAGCCATTCAGCCAATACTCCGGGATGGAATCGTGACTGAACTATCCTGCAGGATAGTATCACCGATGGTCAATTCGGTCCGGCATAATGATGTTCGAAACATTGAAGAAATTTTGGTGATATGAAAACAGATGGTACTATTCAGGCACAATAGGCACAAAGTGGCGTATTGTCCTTCAGCCGTTGGCTGCAAGCAGCCCACTCTGCCACCTGACTGTTGATCAACCGGTTCACCAAAGCAATAAATCGGTTTCCCTTTGTAATTGTGGGCAGGGGGGACGTTATTTGATGTGCTTGGGATGGGAGTTTTTTCCGAACATACATACATGGGATATGGCAGTGTTTCATAACGGTTTAAAACAATTCATGAAAACTCTTTCGGTCTGAATCCTTTCCGGTTCAACAATGCCGCACCACCGTCACTGGTCTGCGTCAAAACAAACAATCCCGCTTTTTCCGCATATCGGCCCACATCGTCTTTCACAACCAGCGCACCGACGCCTGCCAGCACCTTGCTGTCACGGTACTCCGGCAAAAGCGTCTTGAAGCGGGGCAGTTTTTCATCCTTGAATTTGTCAACCAGCCGTTTGCTCAGCTTGTTCTTTACCTCAATTACCAATACCAGGCCTCTGTCATCCGCAACGATGTCATATTCCCCTTTTTCGCCTTTTATCTTCACATTCCGGCGTATTCTACCAAATCGCAGATCCAGCGGTCCGAACAGTCCTTTCACATTCCGGTAAAACAATTCCTCCGCCACCTCGCCCTGCACAATACCCATATCCCCCAAGTTTACACCAATATCATCCAGCTTTTTAATGGTCTTGTTCAGTTGCTCATCCGTTCGATTCAGTTGCTCATCCGTTTTTTTCTGCGCTTCTTTCAATTCCAGTATTTGAGCATCGGTGCGGTTAAGCTGTTCATCGGTTTTCTTTTGAGATTCCTTCAATTCAGCAATTCCGAGAAACAGGGCCTCAATTCCTTTTTCGATTCTATCCAGTCTGGTTTCCATTTTCACTTTCTCCATTGCTATTTTTTCAATTGTACAGCCAGATGGATGAGAGTGTCAAATTATTCTGTCACCAACAGAACACATCTCTTTCCCGGACGAGGGGCAGGGGGACGGGGGACTGGGGTCGTTCTCACCATTTCAACATTGGTCTGCCAGGTCGATAATTGATCATTACCTCTTTGCCAATGTCCTGCCTCTTGTCACCGATTTGCCGACCGCATTCACCGAAATGTCAAGCCGGGTGGAAAGCCCGGCCATGCTGATTCCCAACGATTCTACTGCCCAATAACACAGAATGCTTCTGGCATGAACGGTCCGGCGATTTTTTCCGGCCACCAGCACCTCTTCCCGCGTCATGTCAAGCAAATCGCCAATCCGCTGAATGATCGTCTCCAGATCAGGGTCTTTGTTCCGAAGATGATGTTTCCGGTTCAGGGTTCCGTATATCAAAAGCAAGCAACTAAATATAGATTAAATAGTGAGAGCATCCTGAAAATCTTTGACCTACAGTCTACAGGCGTCCCCTGTTCCCTATAAATTTTAGCCGGACAGTAGTTCTCCAGAGATGTAAGCCTCGGGTCCACAGACTCACCGAAAAGGGTAAGCCGTTTCTTGGCAAGCCCTTTTTCGGGTTTATCACCATCTCAATACACTCGATATTCATAAGTCTTCATCATTCATCCGAATTTTGACCTCGGTACGTGCGAACTGGCTTTTCTGGTTCTTTACGGTGATGGTAACGTAGTAGGTGCCAGCTCTGCTTGCGTGAAACGTAAAGGAGGAATCGCCATTTCCGCCTGGAATGGATCCCCAGTTCGGCTCCATTTTGCCGCAGCAGACATCGTCAATGTACTCGATTTTGGCTTCCCATGTCACATCGCCAGCGGTTGTGGAAAATACGTTGAAGGGAACTGTAATGGGTTTGGTAGACACACCGGTAAACATCTTGGAAGCCAGATTCAGTGATGGTGGCAGTGCCGGGGTGAAGTGGATGGCCCGATCGTAGAACAGTTCGGTATAGGCGGGACCGGTTTGTGTATCCGGCTCCACATAGGCGCGTATGCCGATAAAGAGCTCGTCATCCAGCTCCACACCAACTCCGCATCCGCCGGTGGGCACGTTCAGGCAGAATGGCTCGTTCGCACAGTTTCTGGCGATTTTGAGCGCGTACAGCCTGTCGATACCGAAACCGGTCGATTGGGGCAGATAGTCTTTTGCGGAGCTCGTGAAGGAAAGACAGGAGTCCCCGTAACAATGACTGAAGGCCGACGCCACACCGCAATACTTGAACGCCCGGTAGACGTTGATGTTCTGATAGAGAGCCTTGCCGCTCTTTTCGTGATTGACGCCATAGACGATGACAAAGTCGTCCGGATCATCGGAAAGCTTGAACAGGTCCTGGTTCGTCAGGTAGACCGCGTCCGCACTGTCTCCAAGGGTGTTGGTCATCGTCTGAAGGGCAACAGGGCTTTGCGGGACCGCCGGGCTGGTGGTGATCTCCTGGGCCGCCAGATGGGAGTAGCGGGCCAGGATCGCTTCCTTGAGACTGTCCACTGCCGGGCCGTAATCGCTTTCCGTGGTTCCCGTGCCCCTCACCCGCTGTTTGGGCGTCGGGAGCGGCTTGAATTGAGAGTCTTCCGGCGGTGTGACACGGAAAACGAGCATGCCGGGGGTATCCAGGTAGCCACTGCCATCCGTGGTCCCATCCTGCCAGAGGGCCGTGCGCTGGCCGATGACAAGTGTATCCGATTTTTTATCCAGTTCGGGGTTGGTCTTGTGCAGGGATGCGGGGATAACGTATGTGTTGATCACCTGTCGGGAGAAACCGGCGAAACCGGCTGACGACCGGATTGCTTGTTCCGTGTTTACATCCGAGGTAAAGACCAGAACAATGTTGGTATTGAAACTGTCGGGCCCCGGTTTGATGACGAATCGATTCAGCGGATCTCCCAGGCTGGAAAATATCTTGCGGGAGTCTGCGGGACCCCAGCCCTGCTCATAGCGATTGAGCAGAAAGCAGGTGTAGCTGTAATAGTCAGTTGGAGGAGGCGTCGGCCCCACGAGCACGATGGCCTCGTTCCGGCGCAGGCGGAACGCGAAAGGGAGATTGACCGGCTCCGTCTGATCCGGATGCCCGGGAACGAAAGCCAGAAGGTAGGGAGCATTGAAGTTATTCCCGTTACAGGTTTCAGTTATCCCCGCACAATAGTATTTGGTTAAGTCAACCGCCTTGAACAGGCTGAAGTCATCGGGCTCTCCCAGGACCTGGTAGCCTTTTTTCTGAAGACTCGCTTTTAGAACTGCCGCCTTTTCCCCCAACGATTTTTCAGCACTTGACCGGCCTGGCAGGCCCGTCAATAGCAAAAAAAGTACGATTCCCAATACCGCATTCCGAACCATATCGTTTTTCATGTACGCCTCCCGATATTTCAGCGACAGCCCGCTTGGTTTGCGGTGAGCTGCGAACCGGATGCCGTGAGCCATGAACGATGGACATTCCTGGCATGACAGCCTGCGTAGATCGCCTCACCGATACAAGGGGATAGGCCATTTGGCGGCTGCCGCCTTAAAAAAACAGTGGCCATCCCCGACCGATAACGTCGCGTAATTATTTTACTGAAAGCCTATATATGGCCGGTGGAGGTCGGACCAGTCTATCGTGTCGTATTTACGTCATAAATATGTCATGGAAGGCTGTTTTCATATCTTAACAGCCTCTTTTTTCTACCCAAATGACCATCATAAGAAATCTGTGGCTCCCTCAGAACCTCTTCAACCCAGCTTCAATGAGACGGTGTTGGAAAGCACCTCAAAATGCTCACATTTCGTGTATGTTCCGCTTTTGATGCGCTTTTCCGGCTTGTTATCAGACCTGATCCAAAATCTTGAAACAGGCTCTGAATCGTTACAGGGTACAATGATTACAGTTTGACAGCCTGTGATTTACCGGCCAGAAGCACGCCTTCAATGAATGGATCCAATCCCCCGTCCAGGACACTTGCGGCATTGCCGATATCCAGATCGATCCGGTGATCCTTGACCATCTGGTAGGGATGAAGAATATAGGATCGAATCTGCCGGCCCCAGGCAATTTCATCCTTGCTGTCATGCATTTCCTGAAGTTTGGTATCCTGTTTCTGCTTCTCCAGTTGATGGAGCCGGGACATCAATACCTTCATGGCCATGTCCTTGTTCCGATGCTGGGAACGTTCCTGCTGGCAGTTGATCACAATTCCTGACGGTAGATGGGTGATACGAACCGCGCTGCTGGTCTTGTTGACATGCTGTCCGCCCGCGCCACTGGCGCGAAACACATCGATCCGCAGATCTTTTTCATCGATATCCACAACAATTTCATTACTCAGTTCCGGATAGACAAAAACCGATGAAAACGATGTCTGCCGTTTTCCATTGGCATTATACGGTGATATTCGTACCAGCCTGTGTACCCCGTTTTCGGATTTTAAAAATCCATAGGCATATTTTCCGGAAACGGTGAACGTGACGCCCTTGATGCCTGCCTCATCTCCCGGCTGATAGTCCAACAGATCCATCTGGAATCCTTTGCGCTCAATCCACCGACCATACATCCGGAACAACATTTCCGACCAGTCCTGGGCTTCGGTGCCACCGGCGCCTGCAGTAATCGAAACAATCGCATTGTTCTGATCGTCTTCGCCATCCAGCATCAGGGTAAGGGACATTTCCGATATATGCGCTTCAATATCAGCCAATTGCCTGCTGACATCACGCAGTGAATCCGAATCGGATTCATCCATGGCCATGTCATACAGCAGTTCGGCTTCTTCCAGGTTATGGCAGAGCGTGTGATAGCCCTCCACCTGGTCGGTCAACAGGGATCTTTCTTTCAGGATCGGGGTGGTTTTTTCCGGATTGTCCCAGAAATTCTTGGCCCCCAGCATGGCCTCAATTTCCTTCAGCCGTCTTTCCTTGCCGGCTACGTCAAAGATACCCCTTTAGCGGTTCAATTTTTTGAGCCAGCTCTTTAATCGTCAGCTTGATTTCAACACTCATGATATGACCTCCTGTTTGAGTTATGAGTTATGGGGTGTATGTTTTTAATATATTTAAAAACAAAATAGAATAGAATTGAAAGAATCAGGCAGCCGGTCGCAAATGCATCCCCGAATCGGGTGTAGAGGCTTTGAATCGTCATCAGGGTGACCGTCTGACTGACTGCCGCGTCTGTATAAATATCAGTTGCGGACAGAATTTTTCCGGTTGGATCGATAAAGCCACTGATGCCGGTGTTGGCGGCACGAACGATTGGCCGCCGATTTTCAACTGCCCGGAATACGGCCATGGAAAAATGCTGATACGGCGCACCGGTTCTGCCATACCAGGCGTCATTGGTCATGCTGACAAGCATTTCAGCGCCGTTTCGGGCCATATGCCGAGATAAAGCCGGAAAAATCTGTTCATAACAGATCAGAACACCCAATCGGTTATTTTTGTACAACAGAACACGCCCGGCCTCCCCGGTTTGAAAATCGCCGACAGCCTCCACCATTTTGCCGATAAACGGCAGCCATTTCTGCAGTGGCACATATTCTCCGAATGGAACCAGGTGCGCCTTGTCGTAGCGTCCGGTGATATTTCCATCCGGTTCAATCACAAATGCGCTGTTGTAGTATTTATAATCGGTTTTATCCGGAATGACAAATGGACTTCCGATCAGAAAACCGGCGCCGGTGTCTTTGATACCGCGGATGAGCCTGTCGGTCAGTCCGATATCATGCAGAAAATAAAACGGTGCAGCGGTTTCCGGCCAGACAATCAAATCCGGGTGATCCGGTTTTGTCAGATTCGACAGTCCCAGGTACTTTTCCAGTGATGAAATCTGATGGTCCGGTTTCCATTTGACACCCTGATCGATGTTGCCCTGAATCACCGCAATCTTGAGTCGTTGGGCAGATTCCATCCGTTCCTGCGTGCGATGCATCTGCCACTGACCATATGCCAAAACATGTATGACAAGTATCGCGCAGATAAAAGATGCGGTGATGGCATACCGGCGATAACGCTGTCTGTTGGCCGAATTTCGACCGGATATATACTGAAAGATCAGATACAGTGTCAGATTCACCGTAACGATCAAAAATGAAACGCCATATACACCCGCCATGTCGGCTATCTGAATAATGGTCAAAGACGCATGCTGAGAATACCCCAGAAGCTCCCAGGGGAATCCGGTCATCAGAAATGACCGGACATATTCCAGCCCCACCCAGACAAAAGGTGGCATCATGTATCCATACGGTGGATACTTCAGAAAATAGATGAAGGATACCGCAAACAACGCCGGATAAAGGGCCAGATAAGCGGTAAACAGCATCAGAACACCCCAGGCGGCAAGGGTCGGAAGGTGACCGAATTCAACCAGTGTATGAACCAGCCAGTACATCAGCGACAGATAGTGAACCATTCCGGCCATAAAACCATATCGAAAGCCGGTTTTTGAATTCACGTGTCCGACCGCCAGCATCATCGGCACCAGGGAAATATACGCCAGCCATGACATGCCGACTTTTGGAAACGATGCTGTCAGAAGAAGACCGCTGATACATGACAGGATAATCCCTGAAATCGTCATGGACATACAAATCTCCCGGAATATGGACATCGATGGTGAACAATACGGATTGAGAAAAACAGATCAGACAGTCAGTGACTGGAAAGGCTCTGGGGGCTGGGCAGGCATGAAAGCGATGCTGTGTGGCGTATCCAATTTATTGACATAGGGGGTCAATCGCTTGAAATTTTTTGTTACGTGAAATGGTCGGGGCGAGAGGATTTGAACCTCCGGCTTCCTGCTCCCAAAGCAGGCGCGCTACCAGGCTGCGCCACGCCCCGATTTTGTTGCGGATAAATAACACAGAATCCGGCTTCAGGCAAGAGCTGAAATTTGAATGGCTGATGGAAATGACTGCTGGAAATGTCACAGAGACAAACATGCTCTCAATTGCTGACGGCTTTGACATAAAGAAATCCACTGAAATCCTGCCAACTGACAAATCCCAGGTCCAGACTCACATACCACGCAGCCGTATAGCTTCGCCTGTCTGAGCTCCAGAGCCATTTTTGGGTGGTATCAAAGACCGGTTGAATGCAAAGATCCTGGGCGTGAGGGCTTTCGGTCAGCAACGTGGTCAGCTCATCCACTGTCGGCAGACGCCAGTCATTTCGTCCACCATGACAAGCCGCATTCAATTGGCCGATCAGGGTTTTGGCATCGTACCAGGTCAGGGGATAGGGTGATCCGGACTGCTGCCAGATCAGACCGGTTTCCCGATCCTGAATCAGATTCTCCTGTGTCATGACAAAATCATTGGCAATATGGCATTTAGGCCGCCACAACATATCCAGATCGAACCGGTCGCGGGCATTTTTCGGGGCCGTCCTGATCCCGACTTTTCGAAGGGTTTTCCGGGCAGGCGGGCAAACGGGAGATGGACGAAGCGCCACCAACTGGCAGGCCGCCTCTTTTCTTTGAATCCATGCGTTTTCAGCTTCCTGTAGTCCCGCCATCATATCCGTCGCAGTCTGAAACCGGTCATTCGGATTTCTGGCGATCGATTTCAGAATGAATCGATCCCAGACCGCATCCATGTCCGGGCTCAGACGGCTGGGAGGGGTCACCGGTGCTTCCGGCAAAACGCCGGTGACCATACGGTACAGGGTGATGCCAACGGCATAAAGGTCTGCATTGAAATCAATCTCATCCGGGTGGGTTTCCTGCTCCGGCGCCGCGTAAAACGGAGATCCGACTTTCAGGTTTTCCGGCATTTCAAAGGTTTCGCCCCTCATCCGGGACAGCCCGAAGTCTCCGATTTTAATTGTATCCTGATCGGTTATCAGCAGATTGAACGGTTTGATATCCCCATGAATGATTCCGGCATGGTGCAGACAGGCCAGTCCGGAAAGGGTCTGCCGGATATACGGGATGGCCTTGTCGGTTGGAATAATCCGGGATGGTTGTTCCACTTCATAGGTTTCGCCCATCATCATGCCAAGATTGTTACAATAATAGGCCATGATATAAAAAGGTTTTCCGGTTTGATCCCGGTCAAAATCCCATATCTCCAGGATATGGGGATGACGCAGTCCGGCCATGACAACGGCTTCTGACAGAAACAGCGATTCGATCTGTTTCATGCCGATCAAATCCACCAGAAAGGGATGGGGAAACAGCAGCTTTAACGCAACGGTTTTTTCAATCACCGGAATCCGAACCTGATAAACCCGGCTCATGCCTCCTTTTCCCAGAAAACCGCTGATCCTGTATTTTCCGATGTATTTCATGGCAGCAGTCTTTCCGCATGAACCGGTGGAAATCCCAGCCGAATAATTTTATCGGCAATACGACGGGGATCATAGATGACAAAACGGACATCCAGTGTGTCATCATCCGTGTCCAGAATCACATATCTGGCCGAAACGCCGCCTTCCCGCGGCTGACCGACCGACCCGATATTGATGATGTATTTGTGGGATGGATTCAGTGGATAGACGGCATTTTTCATCCGGGTTGTGACAAGTGCCTTGCCGTCAAAAGAAATCAGTCGCAGAACATGGGTATGTCCGATAAAACATATCCGTTCGGCAAGATTGGAAAATGCCTGCATCAGACCCTGTTGGGGGACCTGAAGCAGATACACGATGGCGGAGTCGGGGGGGAATCCATGCACAAACCGCATATGATTCCGAACCATGAATCCGGGCAGGGATTCCAGGCGCCTGCATGAAGATGATGACAGAATGGCTGTTGTTTTTTCAATCGATTCTCTGGCTGTGGGATTGAACCATTTCAGACTTTTTGGATTGATAACCGCCATTTCATGATTGCCCATCAGACTGGGAATCGCTCTTTTTTCAATCAGATTCAGGCATTCTTCCGGTTCCGGTCCATAGCCAATCGTATCGCCCAGACAGATCAGCTCATCCACGCCAAGCCGGTCAATATCATCCAGAACCGCCAGGAACGCATCCGTATTGGCATGAATATCCGAAATCACAGCCAGCCGCATTCCTATCTCATCCCTCCAAAGCCTGATATGTACCAGTCAATGATCTCAGACCCCCAAAACAGATATGTCATGGCGCCGATCGAAAGAAACGGGCCAAATGGTATGGCCAGCTTCAGGGTTTTCCGCGTGTGCATCATAATGGCGCCACCGATCAAAGCGCCGATCAGAGATCCGAAAAAAATGGTGAAAATCACACCTTGCCATCCAATAAATGTTCCCATCATCGCCAGAAGCTTGATGTCGCCACCCCCCATGCCGTCCCGTCCGGTCAGAAGCTGATAGACCCATGCCACGGCATACAGGCTGCCGCCGCCTGCCACGAGACCGAGTACGGAATCCATGACTGTCATACCCGGAAGCAGAAAGCCCACGCACAACCCCGCAACCATTCCGGAAAGGGTAATGACATCCGGCAGAATCTGATGATCGATATCAATAAAGGTAAGCGTGATCAGCGCACAGATAAACAGAAAATAAATCACGGATGCGGATGACAGACCCCAGTTCAAATAGACGCACAGGGCAAACAGTCCGGTCAGGGATTCCACGATCGGATAGCGGGGCGATATGGCGGCATGGCAGACCCTGCAGCGTCCCATCAACAGGACATAGCTTACAACCGGTATATTGTCATACCATCGAATCGGCTGATTGCAATGCGGGCAGAATGAACCGGGAAACACAATGGATCGGGACGCCGGCAGCCGGTAAATGCAGACATTTAAAAAGCTGCCCACACATAGACCGGTCATGACGGAAAAAACCATGATTAGGAGTTCTGTTATCATCATATTGATATTCAGGAATTATAGCTTTCAAGATAAAGATTTTGGGTGCGTTATCGGTCGGGGATGGCCGAGAAAAGGCCTATCCCCTCCCTGCTGCCTTCCCAAAATCATTATCTTAAAAGCTATAGCGTGACGATATTTACCGTGGAAATGCAAAAAAGGTTTTGGGTTTTACGTGTTACGTTTTAAGTTGAAAACGCGTTTTATCACCACAAAGACGCAAAGATCATAAAGGGAACCTGAAACTTGAGAGAGCTGTCTGTCTAAATGTTTGTCATTTTTGACACAAATGCAAAACAAAGACAAGGGCTGAATCGCGCGGAAAGAACAGGCCTGAGCCTTTACATTATATTTACATTTATATTGACATTGTCTGAATTCCGCCTTATGAATCATCCAACATGGGTTTTTACAGTTTTGTTTGTGACAAAATTTTCAAAACTTGATTCGATTGCCGGAACAGGACAATGGACATGACCGATTCGAAATCCCGAATTCAGCTTTCAAAATCGTTTCTTACCCCGGGCCAGAGGCGGATTCTGAACTACCTGGAGCAGGAGATCGGAAAAACCGGCCAGTCTCCCAGCCTGAGACAGGCGGCAAAAGATATCGGCATCAGCCATGCAGCAGTGGCTCAAACATTGAAATCGCTTGAAAATAAAGGTGTTATTCGCAGAGACGGTCGATATGGCCGGTGTATTCATGTACTGAACCGGTTGCAGATTTCTGCGGGAAACCATCGATGGCGGGAACTTCCGGTTATCGGTCGCATTACCGCGGGCCTGCCCATGTATGCCCAGCAGGAATTCAGTGGAACCGTGGTCGTGGATGCGGATGTTTTTTCAGGTCAGAATCTGTTCGCCCTTCGGGTCAGCGGGGATTCCATGACCGATGCGGGAATTCTGGATGGTGATCTGGCAATTTGTGAACCCCGGCAGTATGCCCAAAACGGCGAGATTGTGGTGGCCCTGATCCATCAGGAAGAGGCAACCGTCAAACGGTTTTTTGTGTTTGACAATCGCATCGAACTTCGTCCGGAAAACAGCCGGTATTCAATCATGCGCTATGGTTTTGATGAGGTGCTGGTCCAGGGCAAGGTCGTCGGAATCCAGCGGGGTCCAAACGGCATCCCTCATCTGAATCGGTAACATTATAGACTTTCAAGATAAAGATTTTGGGTGCGTTATCAGTCGGGGATGGCCGAAAAAGGCCTATCCCCTCCCTGCTGCCTTCCCAAAATCATTATCTTAAAAGCTATAGAAAGCTTTGGCAATGTCAGCAGCCCCGATCATCCGGCCTTCATCTCCGACCAGCCGCATATGGGTGGGAACCAGCGGATATTCCTATGCCGAATGGGTAACAGCAGGGTTTTATTCACCCGGAACCCAGCCCGGAAAAATGCTTGGGGCTTATGCACAACATTTTTCGGTCACCGAACTCAATTTTACCTGGTACCAGATGCCTCGGGCAGATTCACTGCAGCGGATGCAGCAGCAGGTTTCACCTGATTTCCGGTTTACCGCCAAACTCAATCGCAGCCTGACCCATGAAGTCGATTCAGATCAATGGCGGGGCCAGGCGAATCAGTATCGGGATGGCATCTCGCCACTGATGCAGTCCGGTCAGTTGTTGGCTGTTCTGATTCAACTTCCCAACAAATTTGATCGCAGCGCAGCCAATCGGAAATACCTGGCCGGTCTTCTGGATGCGTTGGCCGGCCTGCCTCTGGCCATTGAGTTCCGCCATGAATCCTGGGCAACAGACCGGGTTTTTACCGAACTTGAAAACCGTCGGATTACCCTGGTTTGTGTTGACACACCAAAGATTTCCGGCCTGTTCCCCGGCGTGGATGTGGTCACAAACCCGGATCTGTTCTATGTCCGGTTTCATGGCCGAAATGTTCGGGGATGGCGTTCCGGAAACATGCAGCATCAATTCGATTATGACTATTCAACGGATGAACTTCAGGACTGGGTGGACAATCGCCTGAATTCCCTGATTTCCCAAGCCGGGAACGGCGTCATGTTTTTCAATAACCATGTCCGGGCCCAGGCCCCTCGAAATGCCGTTTCCCTGATTCAACTGCTGCGCCAACAGAGGTAACCTTTGTCCCGATCCATCATCCACCTGAATATCGCGAATTTTGCCGTAGCTGTCGAGCGCAGCCTGGATTCGCGCCTGAAAAACCGGCCTGTGATCATTGCCATGGCCGGCGCCGGCAGGGCACGGGTTTTTGATATGAGTGATGAGGCATACGGCTGCGGGGTCAGAAAGAACATGCTGTTGTTTCGAGCCATATCCCGATGTCGGGGTGCTCAGGTTCTGCCGCCCCGTCCAGCCCGGTATGAACAGGCCATGAATGCCTTGATTCGCCTGGCTGGTTGTTTTTCACCCCGGCTGGAGCCTGGTAATGGTGATGGGCATCTGTTTTTGGATGTAACCGGTACGGCCCGGCTCTGGGGGCCGCCAATGGATATTGCCTGGCGCCTGCGAAGGCAGGCCCGGTCCGAGCTGAATCTGGATCCCATCTGGTCGGTGGCGCCCAACAAGCTGACGGCCAAGACAGCCACCCGCATTGTCAAGCCCAGTGGCGAATATATCGTGGCGGCCGGCGAGGAATCCGAGTTCATGGCCCCCCTTTCCCTGGATATGATCCCTGGCATCGAGCGGGATGACCTGACACGACTGGCCGGTTTCAATCTGACCCTGGCCCGGCATGTGGCCGCACTCAGTATCGATGACCTCTTTGTTCCATTTGGCGCCAGGGCCCGGTTTATTCGAAATACCGTGCTGGGTTTTGATGACGCGCCGGTCCGGATGATCCATGATCGTCCGCCGATTGTTCGTCTGGACCATGCCTTCGACCGGGATGAACTGGATCCGGAACGGGTTGAAACCATCCTGTACACCTTGGCCGAACAGGCCGGCAGCAGACTTCGGCAAATGGGCCTTGCGGCCCGCCGGGTTGCGGTGTGGCTGGAATATGCCGATGGCGTTCGGGTTGTCCGTCAGACGGCTGCCCGGCCAAGTACGGCCAGTGATGCCACTCTGGCGGCTCTGGCCCGTCAGGCACTCAGGCTGGCCTGGTTTCGTCGAATTTGTATTCGGCATCTCCGTCTGGACTGTGCGGGACTGATCTTTCCACCAGCCCAGCTTTCACTGTTCGACACGGCATCTGCCCAGCGGAAAACCCGGCTGGAAACGACAGTAGATGCCATCCGATCCCGTTTTGGCTGGAATTCGCTTCAGACCGCCCGAACCCTGGCACTGACATGATTCCCCTTCTCACCCGATCCCACTACTCACTGATGTGGGGCACTGCCCCGGTTCAGGCGCTGTGCGCCACGGCACGGCATCTGGGCTATGACGCCCTGGCCCTGACTGATACCAATAACCTGTACGGCCTGTGGCCGTTTTTGTCCGCATGCAGACGGGAAGGGCTTCGGCCCATCGTGGGGGCCGAAATCACCGATTCCGGTTCCACGGATCGCTGCGTCTGCCTGGTCAAAACCGATTCAGGATACCGGAATCTGTGTCAGCTCATCACCCGTCGTCACCTGAATACCGGCTTCAGACTGAGTACGGATCTGCCGAATCTGTCCAAGGGTCTTCTGGTGTTGAGCCATCAGGGGCACCTGCTGATGTCCTGGCAGGATCAGGGGGTCCATGTGGTGGCAGCCTTACCCGGACGTTCAAAAAACCACGACTGGCCACTCATTCAGAATGCCAAAAACCGGGGCATACCGATTGCGGCAACACCGGACAGTTATTTTCTGGAGTCGGACGATGCAGTGATTCATCGTCTGCTGAGGGCCATTTGTCTCAAGACCACCCTGTTCCGGCTGAAAACAGCCGACTGTGCACCGGCTGACGCATGGCTGGCCGGACCGGACAGGTATGCGTCCCGGTTTGAATCCTTTCCCCTGGCGGTTCAAACAACCCATACGCTTGCCCAACACCTGACATTTACCGGACCGGATTTTGGCAGGGTCATGCCGCCCTGGTCCAATCCCGAAGGAGATACTGCGGCTCAGTCATTGCGGCATGCAGCGTATGCCGGCGCGCGTCAACGGTATGGAGACGAATTGTCCGAAACCATCGTGGACCGGTTGGAGCATGAGTTGCGCACCCTCGATGCCATGGGATTCAGTACCTATTTTCTGGTTGTTCAGGATATTGTTCAAACAAGTCCCCGAATCTGCGGTCGCGGATCAGGAGCGGCATCCCTGGTGGCCTACTGTCTGGGCATCACCAATGTCTGCCCCATTCGCCACAATCTGTATTTTGAACGGTTTCTGAATCCGGGACGATCCGATCCGCCGGATATTGATGTGGACTTTGCCTGGGATGAACGGGATGCCGTCATTGAGACTGTTCTGAACCGGTTTCAGGGCCAAAGCGCGATGGTATCCACGCATGTGTGCTTTCAGCCCCGAATGGCGGTTCGGGAAACCGCCCGGGTGTTCGGGCTTCCGGAATCCGAAATCGCCCGCGTGACCGGAAAACTGCCCTGGTTCTGGCATACCGACAACCTGAAGATGGTTATGCTGCCTGAAATTCAGGCCATGCCGGAAACCCGAAACCTGGCCTTTCCGGATCCCTGGCCTCAGATCCTGCATCTGGCCGGCCGGCTCATCGGAACACCGCGCTGCCTGTCCGTGCATCCCGGAGGCGTAATCATCACCCCTGGTCCCATCGATACCCATGTTCCGGTCGAGCGTGCGGCAAAAGGTGTCCGGGTCGTTCAATGGGAAAAAGACAGTGTTGAAGATGCAGGCCTGGTCAAAATCGATCTTCTGGGAAACCGGAGCCTGGGGGTGATTCGGGATGCACTGACCGCTGTTCAAAAGAATGGCATGAAACTGGATGAGTTCCGATGGAATCCCGAAGACGATCCTGCCACACAGGCAACCATTGCCCAGGGCCGGACCATGGGGTGTTTTTATATCGAAAGTCCGGCCATGCGGCTGCTTCAGAAAAAAGCCGGCGTCGGCGATTTTGAGCATCTGGTCATTCACAGCAGCATCATCCGGCCTGCGGCGAACACCTTTATTCAGGAATACCTTGCAAGGCTTCATGGCGCGGACTGGCGACCGATCCATCCCCTGTTAGCCGATGTTCTGGATGAAACGTTCGGAATTATGGTGTATCAGGAAGATGTCTCCCGCGCTGCCGTTGCCGTGGCGGGTTTTTCCCATGCAGAGGCGGACCGTCTGCGTAAAATCATGTCCAGAAAAGACCGCCATGCCCATCTGTCCGATTTTCATGAACGATTTGAATCAGGCGCCCGGGCCAGAGGCGTATCCAGCGATCAGATCGATGCGATCTGGCGCATGATGATGAGTTTTGACGGCTATTCATTCTGCAAGGCGCACAGCGCATCCTATGCACGGGTATCGTTTCAGGCCGCGTATCTCAAAACGCATTTTCCGGCGGAATTCATGGCTGCGGTAATCAGCAACCAGGGCGGATTTTACAGCACCTTTGCCTATACATCCGAAGCCCGGCGCATGGGCCTCATCCTTTTGCCACCGGATGTCAATCTCAGCGGAGTTCAATGGCGTGGTTTCGGCAATACCCTGCGGGTCGGTCTCCAGTCTGTGAAAGGACTGTCTGAAGCAATTCAGAATCGAATCGTGTCCTGCCGCGATCGGCCGTTTCTGGAAATGGCGGATTTTCTGGATCGGGTCTGTCCGAATGACAGCGATGGCCAGGCTCTCATCCGGTGCGGCGCACTGGACAGCCTTTCACCCGATGCGCCCCGCGCCGGGTTGATGTGGAAGCTGGCCGAATGGCGGCAGCGCCGAAGCAACCGACGCAACAACAACCCAGGACTCTTTGTCTGTGAACGGACACCCTACCGTCCGATTCCCGATCTGCCGCCGGATAAACCCGAAGACCGCCTGCGCCAGGAATTCGAGCTGCTGGGATTTCTTTGTGACCGGCATCCCATCACCCTGTTTACGAAATCCTTGAAAGCCGGTCAAATCGTGAAATCCATTGATCTGCCGAACCATATCGGACGCCGGGTGCGTATCCATGCCTGGCTGATCACCGGAAAGGTGGTACATACCCGCCAGGGTCAGCCCATGGAATTCATTACATTCGAGGACGATGCCGGTATCATTGAAACCGTTTTTTTCCCCGGGGTGTATGCCCGGTTCTGCCACATGCTCAATGAACATCAGCCCTATCTGCTTTCCGGAAGAGTCTTTCAGGACTGGGGTGCGGTGACATTGACGGTTGAACAGGCTCAGCCGGTCTGTCAGAATGGATGGGGATGAATCGAGTGAAAAGCCCCCTGCCCTTTTTTCAAAGGGGAAATCTTTTTTAAAGTTTATCTGAATCGTCTTTGGGCTTGCTCAGCCATTTATTCAGAATCTGAACCAGAACATCCCGGTTGATGGGTTTGCTGATATAATCATCCATTCCGGCTTCGATGCATTTTTCCCGGTCGCCTGCCATGGCGTGAGCAGTCATCGCCACGACGGGCGTATGACATAAATCGCCTTCCAGGCTTCGAATCCGGCGGGTTGCCTCAAATCCATCCATTTCCGGCATCTGAATGTCCATCAGGACCAGGTCATACAGGTTTTCCATCAGCTTGCTGACGCCCTGCCGCCCGTTCTCCGCCAAATCCACATCAAATCCCAATTTACTTAAGGTGATATACGCCATTTTCTGACTGACCGGGTTGTCTTCCACCAGGAGAATCCGATGCGGGGGAGTTTGGCCGGAAGAACCGGATACCCCATCACTCCGGGATTTTGATTTTTTCATCAGATAGGAATCGGCGGTGGAGGCCACTTTACCGCTTTCACCCCCCATCACGGTAAACAGGGTGTCAAGCAGCTTGGACTGACGAACCGGTTTGGTGAGAAATCCATCCAGTCCGGCTTTTTGAAGGGCAGCCGCATCGACATGGCCGCCCATCGAGCTTAAAAGGATCATCCTGGGATTGGGTATTTCCGGATTTTCATCGATTGTCTGGGCCAGCATCAGGCCGTCCATTTCCGGCATGGCCAGCTCCATCAACAGCAGGGTGAATGGTGAGTTTTCACGAGCCGCTGTTTCCAGCATGTGTATGGCGGTTTGACAATCCCCGGCCGTTTCATGGGCCACGTTCCAATTCGACAGATAATGATGCAGAATTTTCCGGCTGGTTGCGTTGGCATCGACAATCAGGCAGCGGGTTGTGGCCAGGGGGCTGATCGCGTTCGACTGACTGTCGGCAATGGCGCTGAGATAGCATTCGGTCTGTTTGGTCAGGGGAAGGGTAAACCAGAACGTGGAACCTTTTCCGGGTGTACTCTCCATGCCGATTTCCCCGCCCATCATCTCGACCAGCCTCTTGGATATGGCCAGTCCCAGGCCGGTTCCGCCATATCTGCGCGTGGTGGCCCCATCCACCTGCGTAAATGATTGAAAGAGCAGTCGCTGCTTTTCCGGCGCTACGCCCATGCCGGTATCAGATACGGAAAAACGCAGTTTCTGTGTTTCATCCGTCTGGATCATCATCTGAACCCGAATCAGGACATCTCCTTTTTCCGTAAATTTGACGGCGTTCCCGACCAGATTTGTCAGAATCTGACGCAGGCGGACCGGATCACCGATGACTGGAGACACAATATTGCTGTCTTTCAGAAGACCTATCTCGATCTGTCGCTTTCTGGCCGCCTTGGAAAACACATCGATGGCATCTTCCAGCACGGTCATGAGATCGAACTCCACATGTTCCATGGTCAGTTTTCCGGCCTCGATCTTTGAAAAGTCCAGAATATCATTGATGATGGTCAGCAGTGAATTGGCACTGCCCTGAATGGTCAGGGCATAGTCTTTCTGAACATCCGTGAGTCCGGAATCCAGCAGGAGTTCGGTCATGCCGATGACGCCGTTCATCGGTGTTCGAATCTCATGGCTCATGTTGGCCAGAAATTCGGATTTGAGCCGGGATGATTCCAGCGCAGCATCACGGGCTTCCTGTATTTGCTGCTCAAACTGTTTCTGTTGGGTAAGATCTCTTACAATCGCGGTAAATAACCGTTTTCCCCTGACCGGCACCTCGCTCACCGCCAGATAGGCAGGGAAAACAGTCCCGTCACGACGGAGCGCACATTGAATTTCACGCCCCATGCCGATGATTCTGGCAATTCCGGTTTTCAGATAGGTTTGAATGTAGCCGTCATGCTGACTGTGAAACGGCTCAATCATCAGCATATTGACATTTTGACCAATGATTTGGTTTGGTTGGTAACCAAAAATCCGGGCGGCGGCGGGATTCAGGGATTGAACAAGGCCGTCTTCATCCACAGAGATGATACCATCAACGGCCGTGTTAAGGATGGTCTGAAGACGAATTTCATTGTCCTGAAGGGATTTTTGAATCTGTCTGGCTTCGATGATATCTCCCAGTGTGTCGGACAGCGTCTGAAAAAATTTCAGTTCTTCA
>Ga0351861_1029_pt1 | contig 33604 bp, 23 predicted proteins | sample BONcelHFGM3001F9_FD_206795 | JGI IMG/M metagenome (GOLD analysis project Ga0351861, IMG submission 206795) | Enriched cells from coal bed in the Powder River Basin, Montana, United States - BONCAT cells FGM rep2 HSBNCT.FGM.300.1.F9 ...
ATGAGAAGTACCTTAATAAGATCAGAAGAATTCAATTTATTAGAGCTTAAAAAATTAACTGATAAGCAGATAAGAAAGTTTGCTGATGAAAATTATATAGACTTTAATACTGATTTATTAGGTGATTTTGAGCTATTAAGAACTCCAATGATTTTAACTTTATACTGTAAATCAGAAAGAGAAATGAGTGTGAATTCAGGTAAATACGATTTTATATCTGATCCACTTAATAAAGGGGAAATACTTCATAATTATATAATTTCCAATATGTCACGTCTTGACAGGAGAACAAGTAAGGAATACAGAGTTTTGCACAGATTAGATTTACTGCATCTTCTTCCGAGAATAGCTTATGAAATGGAGAAAGATAGTCTTTTTCGAATAAAGCGTCAAAAATTGAAAAGCATTATTACAGATGAGTTAAACAGATATCTTTCAGATGAATTCTTAAGCCACTATTCTTGCTTAGAGGATAATATGACTGATAAGGTAGAATTAATGCTGAAAGCCGACAGTAAGAATATTCTTAGAACTATTATTTGTAGAACTATTAGAAGATTTTTAGAAACTTACTGTATGATGAAAAAAGTGAAAGAAGACGAGAAAGAAGATGATAAAGAAGATTCTTATGCTTTTCTGCATCACGATTACAGGGATTATTTTGCTGCTCTGTATATAAACACTAAAATTCAAGAAGGAATTAATAATAACGATGGCTCTTTCCCTGAATTAACATCAAGAGTTTTTGAACCTCATCTTATAAATATGCTTGGAGAAATTATAGGGGAACCGAGAAGAAAACCTGTTATTACAAACTGCTATAAAGTAGAAGATTTACCTGAGTCAATCCTGAATAAAGCTCTCAGGCTATTACATGGCCAGGATATTTCAGAAGATGATTATCGAATAGTCAATATTCTGGAAGTATTAAAGCAAAGAAGAGTAGATTTGAGCAATATAGATTTAAGAAACCTTGATCTCCGGCATATTGTATTCAATAATATTTTATCAGGACATGGAAAGATAAATAGTAAGTTATACGGAGCTGATTTCAGAAAAAGTAGATTGAAAGCCTCCAATTTTTTACCTCACTGGCATTCTCGCTGGACAGATTCTGTCTGTTACAGCCCGGATGGTAAATATTTTGTTTCAGGAAACAGAGATTCTACTATTAAAGAATGGAATTGTTTTACAGGAGAATGTATTAAAACTTATAAAGGACATTCAGCCGGTGTTACTTCTGTCAGATATAGCCCTGATGGCAGTAAGATTCTTACTGGTAGTACTGACCAGACTGTTAAATTATGGGATAGACAAACAGGAAATTGTTTGAATATATTTGAAGGATTTGATGAATATATAACTTCTATTGCTTTTAGCCCTGATGGTAATAGAATTGCCGCAGGCAGTTACGACATGACCATTAAAGAATGGGATGTAGATACAGAATACTGTTTGAACAGTTATGAAGATCATTGTAATGGAATCACTTCCATCTGTTATAGCCCAGATGGGAAGAAGATTATTTCAGGCAGTGCAGATAAAACAATTAAAGAATGGGACATAGAAACAGGCAAATGTTTAAAAACTTATGAAAGTCATGCTGACGTTGTAACATCTGTTAATTACAGCCCTGATGGAGATAAATTTATTTCAGGCAGTTCAGATAAAACTATTAAAGAATGGGATGTAGAATCCGGTGAATGTTTAAGAACTTATGAGGGGCATTCTGATAGTATATCATGCGTAAGTTATAACCAAGATGGGAAGCAAATTATTTCATCTGCCTGGGGCCTCAACTGGCTTGATAATTTAATAAGGGAATGGGATATTAATGGAAAATGTATTAAATTTTATGAAGGTCATTCTCTTGGTGTAACATCTGTAGCTTATAGCCCTGATGGGAAAAGACTTATTTCTGCAAGCCAGGATAATACAATAAAGGAATGGAATGCAGTTTCTGGGAAATGCATAAGGACTTATCAGGGGTATGAAGATATGATAATTTCTGTAATATACAGCCCTGATAATAAAAAGATTCTTGCAGGCAGCAAACCTGAAATAATCAAGGAATGGGATTTAGAAAAAGGAGAATGTATTAAGATTTATAGAGGAAATTCAAAAAAGAAAACTTTTATCACTTATAGTGATGATGGAAAGGAGATTGTTTCTAAAAATTATGATACCATTAAAGAATGGGATATAAATACTGGTGATTGTCTCGAACTATATAAAATTGAAGATAATTTCCCTATTTGTTTTAGTCCGGATGGTAATAAAATTCTCTCAAGAACTAAAGTAGCTTCCTTTAAGGAATGGGACAGAGAAACTCAGATATGTATAAGAGAATATAAACCTTATGCAAAGATGATACATTTTCTATGCTATAACCCGGGGGGAAATAAAATTCTTTCAATAGCTGATAATATATTTAATGAATGGGATTCTGATACAGGAAAATGTCTTACCAGTTATGAATTTGTAAAATGTAGAATTGATATGGAAAGATTAAAATATAAATTATCTTCTGAAAAAATAGAAAGTATAGATTTTCTTGTGAATTCCCATTTAGATATGGAAGAATTAAAGAAGAACTTGATAAATCTGAATTTTTCTGATAAAGATATTGAACTTATTATAGAATGTTCAATGCAGCACTATTCTTATGTAAGATACAACCAGAATATTCAGAGAATTTTTGCTGTAAATAATACTACAGTTGATGAATTTGATATTGTTTCGAGAAAATATCTCCGTACTTATGAACATACCTATTATGTTTTTGCAGTATCCTTTTACCATGATGGAAAGAGAATTATTTGTGCAAATAACAATTTAATCGATGAATGGGATATTATTACGGGAGAACATATTCGAACTTATGAAGGTTATCCTGATAAAGTAGAGGTAGTATCAATTGCCTATAGCCCAGATGGAAAGAAGATAATTTCTGCCGGTGGAGATAATATAATCAAGGAATGGGATATAGAGACCGGTAAATGTATACAGACTATTCAAAATATTTCAGGATTATTTATTCAGGGTATTAAGATGGATTCATCAGGACTTGAAGGCAGTGATGAAGAGAAAAAAATATTAAAACAATATGGAGCTATAATCTATTAAATGTTAGGAGAGAAATTTAAATAATGTCTATGGCTAATTTCTCCAAACTGAAATTCACCCAGTTTCAATTCAGAACAAAGATCCTTGAATACTGCACCCTCTCGCCCTACAAAGGTTCAACCCTCCGGGGCGGGTTCGGTCATAATTTCAGAAAGGTATCTTGAATTGATAAAAACATGATATAATTATTAGTAGGAAGCTATAAATTTACTTTTCTTTAGAGAAGCAGGTGAATTATATGGGAGTAAAGATTTTAAACAAACAAAAAGGTAAGATTCAATTAGAAATAGATGAGAATTTTACTATTAAGGATATTCTTAAATTATTTGAACTGGCTGAAATAGATGAAATCTTATCTAAAAAGGGTTTATCAGAAGAAGATTCAGGAATGATGGCAGAAGAAATAAATAAAAACTGGTGGGATAAGAATAAGGAATGGTTCTTAAAGGAATAGTTATTGATACCAATATAATTTTCTCAGCCCTTCAGAAAGACGGAAAAATAAGGAAGTTATTATTTTTACTGGATACTGACTTTTTTGCTCCCAACTTTTTAATTGTGGAGATCCTGAAATATAGAAATAAGATTTTTTCATTAAGTTCAATGAATGAAGATGAATTTTTTTCTGTAAGCTATAAAGTTTTAAATAAAATTAATTTTATAAATGAAAAGCGTATATCTTTTGAGAGTAGAAAAAAAGCTTATGAACTGTGTAAAGATATAGATGAAAAGGATACCCCTTTTATTGCTTTATCTTTGGAGCTTGAATTACCGTTATGGACTGCTGATATGAAATTGCTAAATGGTGTAAAATGTAAAGGATTTAATAATATTTTAGAATCTAAAGATATCCAATCTTATCTTAATATTTGACTTTTGTCAGGTTTGAAATATGGATAAAATTAAATTACTGAAATTCGCCCTGTTCGAATTCAAAACAAAGATCCTTGAATACTGCACCCTCCCGCCCTACAAGGGGTCAACCCTTCGGGGCGGGTTTGGCCATAATTTCAGAAAGGTCTCGTGCACAATGCCTCAGGACCGGCTCTGCACTGACTGCCTTTTAAAGAGTAGTTGTGTTTACTCCTATGTATTCGAATCTCTTCCTCCGGAAGACTCGATAATGATGCGCAAATACCCTTCAATCCCTCATCCTTTTATTATAGAACCTCCTGCAGATAATAAAAAACACTATAATAAAGGAGACAGCCTGGATTTTAATCTCATCTTAATCGGTAAAGCCATAGATTATCTTCCTTATTTTGTCTATGCCTTTGAGGAAACAGGCAGAGTCGGTCTCGGCAGTAACAGACAGGGAAAATTTATTGTAGAAAGTGTTGCAAACTATGATGAATTTTTTTCTAACAGTTCTGTCATATACACAGGCACCGGCAATTCCCTGAAATCACCTTCTAATATAATAAGCCCCGACAATCTCAATGAACTTATAGAAAAATGGGAAAATACAGAGGAAATAACCTTTAATTTCCTTACTCCCACAAGGATAAAATACAGAGATAGATATGTGGATTATCTGGAATTTCATATATTTATGAGGACTTTTCTGAGACGTTTGAGTGCTCTCTATTATTTCCACTGCGGAGAAGAACTTATTCTGGATTATAAAGAACTCATTGACAGATCCAAAATGATAGATATGATAAAGTCCGATCTTCACTGGGAAGACTGGGAACGTTATTCTTCGAGACAGAATGAAATAATGAAATTCGGAGGATTTAAAGGTAAGGTAACCTTTCAGGGTAATCTCAAAGAATTTATTATCTTTATCCTGCTCGGCACATATCTTCATGTTGGTAAAAATGCCAGCTTCGGCCTTGGAAAATATGGTATGTTACAAGTATAGGAGTTGTAAAAAAGCTATAATTACTTACATTGCTTACATTGTTTAACTATGTTATAATTATAAGAAATACAGAAAGGAGATATTAAACATGGTTACAATAAAAGAAAAGAACTTAAACATTAAAATTCCAGAGGATACGCATTATAAAATTAAGATGCAAGCTCTAAAAGAGAAGCTCAGTATGAGGGATTTTATAATAAATACTATAGAGAAGTATATCTATGAGAAGGAAGAGTTAAATATTGAACCTGCAGAAGAGGAAGATTTTGAAGGGTTAGAAGAGGCAAGAAAGGATTTAGCCGAAGGAAGAGTAAAAACTTTAGCAGAAATTGAAGAGGAATATCCATGCAGGTAAAAATTTCCAGGCAGGCAGAAAAAGATATAGAGAGTTTAGATCATAAGACCAGGGCGAAGGTTTATAAGAAACTGCACGATTTAGAAAATCATAACGTAAACTATAGTAAATATAAAAGTAAGGAGAATGTTTTTAAAACAGAGCTGGGTAAATACAGGATTGTCTTTGAAGTTGATAAACAATACGGTACTATATTAGTTACAAAAGTAAAACTCAGGAAGGTTGTTTACAGGAATCTGTAATGATAACACATCTTCCATAAGCAAGGAGTATTTTTTATGCCGCGGGACGTGTATCACCTTGATCTTAATAGTGAAAAAGTAAAATCTGCAAAGCATGTCATTCTGCCGGGAGATCCCGGTAGAGTTAAATCTATAGCTGAAACTCCGCCTTTTTCAAACAGTCAGGAAATTGCAAACAATAGAGAATTCCGCACCTGTCTGGGTTATATTAATGACATGCCTGTTCTTGTTACATCTACAGGAATTGGAGGACCTTCTACATCTATTGCCATTGAAGAACTGGCTCAACTCGGAGTTAAGACCTTCCTCCGTGTCGGAACTACAGGGGCAATTCAAAAACATATTGATGTCGGAGATGTAATCATAACCTCCGGCGCAGTAAGACTTGATGGCGCATCTACTCACTATGCTCCTTTAGAATATCCTGCTGTGGCACATTACGAAGTTATTAATGCCCTTGTGGAATCTTCCAGAGAACTTGGAATACCTTACCATGTCGGTATTACCTGTTCTTCTGATACCTTTTATCCTGGACAGGAACGGTGTGATTCTTTCAGTAATTACGTTCCACGGCGTTTTAACGGCATTACGGAAGAATGGAGAAAACTGAATGTTCTGAATTATGAAATGGAAGCGGCAACACTGCTTACAATCTGTTCTGCTTTCGGATTAAAGGGAGGCTGTGTGGAAGGTGTTATAGTAAACCGCACAGGAAGCGAACGTATTACAAAAGAAGATATGGAACTTGGAGAGGGTAATGCAGTAAAAGTGGCGGTAAAAGCTATGGAAAAATTGATTGTTTGATCTGTAGAGACCTGAACAACTAACTATTCTTCATAAGGATTTGAGTAAATATAATTTTTCAATTATTGAAAGACTTATAATAGGTGTTGAATTTATTACAATTTTAATTTTTACCATCTTCTACGATGAATGCAGACTTGATGGATTAAGTTTCTGATTTTAACAACGAAAGGGGTATATCAAATGGTTCAAAATCTTATATGCACAGTGGGTACAAGCCTCTTCGGTAACCTCACTTCCCTTGAGAAAAAGTATAAAGACTCTCCTCATCTTTTGAAAACAGAAGAAAAGGAACTGGTAGAAAATTACAGCAGTAAAAACTGGATAGGAGTGGCGAAAAATCTTTTAAAATTTCCCTCATCCGAAAGAATCTGCGGCGCAGAGATTAATTCAATTACCAGTATGATAAGTCTCAATTATATCCCTTCCGGCTGCAGGCTTTTTTTCTGCTGTTCCGAAACTGATGACGGAAAAGCCATAGGAGCCATATTAAAAAACTATTATGAAGCAAAAAAACAGGAAGTTAAAATTCTGGAAATAAAAGCTCTTCAGGACAGAGATCCGAAAAAATTCCGAACCTATGGACTCCGTAATCTGGCCAAAGAAATATGCAAAATTATCCGTTCTTTCTCCTCATCTTCCTGTGCCATCAATGCAACAGGAGGTTACAAAGCCCAGATTGCCATAGCTGTAATGTTAGGCCAGGCCATAGGAGTTCCTGTCTATTATAAACATGAACGGTTTGATGAAATCATTCTCTTTCCTCCCATGCCTGTATCACTTGATTTCGAAGTATGGATGAAAGCAAGCAGTATGCTTTTTACTCTTGAAACTTCCAGAGAACCTGTTTTACTTGAAGAATATAAAGAAGAATGGGAGGAAAGATTTGAAAGCCTTGTTGAGCCTGTAGAAATTGATGGTAAAAATTATATAGAATTATCTGCCACAGGCCAGATATTCCATGATACCTTTAACGAAAGATTTAAAATAAATCAAAAAGAGCTTCTTCCACCATCAGTAAAAAAAGAAGATAAAAAAGAGCCGAAATGGGAACAGAGCGGACATATGAGAAACTATCCCGAAATACTGAAATTTATGAAATCTGTGACAGATGAAATACCATGTGTAATTCACTGTTATACCTATCATTTTAATCCCAACCTGTCGTCTCTGACGCGTTTTAAATCTGCCCCTGAAGGTATTGAAGGAATTTATTCAAACGGTACCTATACGGTAAAATTTGCAGTTAAAACAACTGCAGTTGAGCCATCTCAGATAAATGCCGTTGTAACCTATCTTAATAGATGGCTTGCTTCAAAATAAATGGATAATTTCAGGATAATATTCCCCGATAATATAACAAAACTTCATTTTTCCATAATCGAATTCAGGACAAGAATTTTAAATGACTGTGAAATGCCCCTCTATAAAGGTTCAGTCTTAAGAGGAGCACTGGGGCATAATTTCAGAAAAACTGTCTGCACAAGACCTTCCTGCGAATGTATGTCCTGCGTATTAAAAACTGTCTGTCCCTATGCCTGTGCTTTCGAATCCTCCGGTTTTCCTGGTGCCTCTATGCTCGGTAAATATCTGTCTGTTCCTCAGCCTTTTATTCTTGAACCACCTGTGGACGGAAAAATTTATTATAGTAAAGGTGACCATTTTAACTTCAAAGTTATTCTGATAGGGAAAGCCATTCAATATATTCCATATTTTATCCATGCTTTTAGAGAGTCAGGACATACAGGACTTGGTAATAACAGGGAAGGAAAATACTATCTGGATTCTGTAATGAATTATAATTTTCTCCTTTCTAAATGGTCTGTTATCTATAACGGACAGAGCAGATCTGTTAAATCTCCGGAATATATCATAAGGGTTGCAAATATCAATGAAGTTATTCAATTCTGGGAAAAAATACCTGAAGTGACTCTTACATTCCTTACTCCCACAAGGATAAAATACAGAGAGAAACTTGTAGATTATCTTGAATTTCATATATTTATGAGGAGTTTCCTGAGAAGATTGAGTGCTGTTTTCTACTTCCACTGCGGAGAAGAACTTCTTCTTGATTACAGAGGACTGGTGGAACAGGCAAAATCTGTTGATATGGTTTTTTCCGATCTATACTGGGAAGATGTTACATGTTACTCATCAAGACAGAAAGAAAGTTTAAAACTCGGCGGCTTTAAGGGAACAGTCAAATTTGAAGGTAATCTTTCAGATTTTATTGTATTTATAATGCTCGGCCAGTATGTTCATCTTGGCAAAGGTGTAACCTATGGACTCGGTCAGTATGAAGTAAAACTTTAATAAGCCATAATTTGCTAATTAAACTCAGAGGTACATGCCTCTGAGTTTTTTTATGAGCCAGTTCCATTCCTCCTGTCACGCGTTACGCACAATGGCGTTAAGTTAAGAAACATATAGCAAATTGGCTGCCTGGTGCTCTGGAGAAAAAATATCACGGCGGCACAAGTGTATTTAATTGATATACAGTGTAAAGTAGCATGATTTAAGCTCTAACAGATATAAATGTTACAGTTTAGATTTTTTCGGAGGAGCGCCAGGCAGCCAATTTAGATGGTTATAACGTTAACTTAATGACATTACGCGTTACCATCACGAAATAATAAAGAAAGGATGATGATTTTATGTTAAAGCCGGGAGAAAGAGATTATACAATGAACAAGATGGGGTTTATAAGGTCAGCCATCAAGGGTTACTCGGGATATATTTCTATTATGCAGGAATTAATACAGAATGCCGATGATGCTTTAAAGGAATATGATGATAGTAAAAAATACCTGGAAATATTCTTTTTACCTGACAGAATAAAGATAAAAAACGGAAGCCTTTTTACAGAACAGGATTTTGATAATATAACTGAAATAGCGGCAGGAGGTAAAAGGGACATAATCGATAATATAGGCACTTTTGGTGTTGGCTTTGTATCGGTTTTTCAGATTACAGACACTCCTGTCATATATTCCAACGGAGTAATGGCAGAACTTGATCCCACAAAATCAAAAGTGAATTTCATAAGACACTCTGTTACAGATCATACGGAATTTCACCTGCCTCTGAGATATAAACAGACAGAAACAGGAAGAAAAATAGAAGCAGGACCTGTGTGTAAAGATAAAATATCGGAATTAAAAGAACTTCTCAGGGAAAAGCTACCTGATATGATGCTCTTTCTCAGAAATTTAAACAGAATAACAGTTTATGACGGAAATGAAATCTGTCTGGATCTCAGAAAAAAAGTAAAAGTCTGTGACAGTGAATGCAGGAAGGTTATAATAACAGATAATAATAAATCGTCTGAAGAAATGTGGATAATATTTCACAGGAAATTCAATAAAGGAATTTTCAGGGATAATAAAAAGAGTTCTCACATCAGTATGGCCTTTTCATCAGAAGTTTCCGGTTTACTTTACAATTTCCTTCCCACATCTATAGAGACAGGTTTTCCTTTTCATATAAACGGCGATTTTTATCCCACTTTTGACCGTAAATCCATAAATATGGACGATGACAGTGAAGCAAAATGGAATAAAAAATTGATTGAAGAACTGGGGTTACTGCTGGTAGATAAAATAGATACAATAAAGGGTTTTATAGATGAACCTTCCGATTTATACACATATCTTCCTCTGGAATTCAACCGGTCCCATAAGGTCTTAAAACTTATACCTGATATATTCATAAAGAAAGCCGGAAACCTCAATATAGTTCTTTCTCAAAATAATAACTGGAAAAGACCTTTTGAGATATGCAGTGCTGATGGAGAATTAATGGATATTCTCGGTAAGGCAGCTGAATTTGTTAATAAAGATATTTCATCAGCTTACTGCTCTTTTCTGGATAAAATAGATGTAAAAACATTTACTGCAAAGCATCTTATAGAATATATATCCAGAAATGTAAAAGACTATATAAAAATTGAAGATGGGCCGGAATTTTTAAATACGAGAGAAAAACTTTACCGCATATTGAATTATTTACACAACTGTTTACGCAGCCTTCCGAAATCCATTATAAATAAGGCCCCTTTATTTCTGGATAATGACGGTTATTTGCTGAGAAAAGACGGGAAATATACTGTTTACAGAATGAGTGAAGAGAAGAGGAGTTTAATATTTAATATTATTTCCGATTATTTTGCCCTAATAGATGAAGAATTCGAAGAAAAATTCAGCTGTTTACTCGATTATTTCATGGTTCCTTTTATGCCTGTCAATGAAATAATTGATTTCCTCTCGGAAATGTCCTCTGACGAAACATATAAGAATGAATATCTGAACTGTAACAGTATTAAGAATTTATATGAATTTTTTGCAGGAGAAATCCCTGATGAAGAAGAGATAGACTCACTTCTGTCACTGCCTCTCTTTTTAACTCAGAAGGGTTCTCTGAAGTCTCCTTCCGAAGAAAATCTGTTTTTACCGGGAGAAGATATTTCAGATGAACTTCTTCTCGATAATATTATAAGTGAACAGGTTCTTAATAGAGATATTAAACATTTTTTCATAGAAACCCTTGGTATAAAAGAACTGACCTTTTTAAATTACCTTAAAGACTATGTTTCTGTCAATTATACAGAAGATTATCTGGATGATAAAAAGAGATTTAATATATTGAAAAAGATAGGGAAGAGATATAGTAGTATTACTGATGACACAGAAAGAAGTCTCATTATAGAAGCAATTAAAAATACGGAACTTATAAAATGTGATGATAATATATACAGAAAAGCTTCTCATGTCTTTTTCCCTTCTAAAAATCTGGATAAAATTCTGTCTTCTTCTTATCCTGTGCCTGATAAAGATCTTTATAAGATTGAAAAAGAACATTACAAAAAATCTTTCTGGTATCAGTTATTTGCAAATCTCGGTGTTAAATCTACTCCTTCCGGAAAAGATATACTCTCACATATAAAGAAGATAATACATGAGTGTAATAATGAAAACTGTGAGAGTATAAAATCTCTATATAATTTCTTAAATGAGAACTGGAAAGATTATAAGGATAAAGATGTTCTTGTTCCTCTCAGGGATTTAAAATGGCTTCCTGCAGACGGTACTGAAGTGAAATTTTATAAACCGTCAGAACTGTATCTGCCCCGTGTAAGAGAGCTTGTCGCAAGCCAGGGCAGATTTCTTAAATTTCCCGAACCAAAGACAGACTTCAGAGTTTTCCTTAATATACAGGGAGATGTGAGAACTGCAGATATTGTTAACCATATACTCTGGCTTTCGGAAAATAAAAAGCCTGTTTCTTCGAATATCTATCAGAAGCTTTATGAAAGAAGAAATGAAGCTGAAATATCAAAATTAAAAAACAGGCAGATTGTATGGTTAAATAATCGTTTCTGGGAACAGACAAAAGTGTTTACAGGCAATTGCTTTGAAGATTTCGGAAAATACAGAGCCTGTCTTGAAGGAAGTAATCTGGAAAATTTTGCCGATTTCTTCAGAATTACAGGTGTAAGAAATAAATCGGATAAACCTGAAGATTATATAGAACTGATAAAGGAAATTTCTTCTGATTTCAATGAAAAATCCGGAAAGACTCTTGATAAAGAAGACAGAAGACTCCTCAATAATGCCTATGAAAAACTTGCTTCTATGGAAATCTCTCAGGAATCTTTTAAAGAGCTCATAACAGAAAAATCCGTTCTCAATGATATGAATGGTCTTTCTCTGGCTGATGAGGTTTTTATTGCCGACAGGACTTCGCTTCTTGAAAAATTTGACAGAGAACTTGTAAGAACAGTGAATGTCATCTCTCAGGAAGGGATTGGCTTTTTAAAGAAACTTGGCGTGAGGGAAATAAGCAGGACAGTTGAGAGAGAACTTTATGAAGATACAGGTTTTGAGAAAAAAGATTGTGGCTTATCAGAAAAAATTCCTATGTTAACAGGCCCTGTAGAAAGAATTAAAAGGACTCTTAAGAAGAGTATAACAGATCTGCATGTTAGCACTTCTCTTTTGAAAAAATTATCAGTCCATCGTGCAGGCAATATAAAGGTAAGATATAAACTTTCCCTTTCAGAAGAGAAATTATACAGCCAGTATTATGATGAAGGCAGTTTTTATGACAGCAGGAAAAAGATTATCTTTATCAATGGTAAGGGTAATCCTTTAGTCCATCTTAAAAAAGAACTGGAAAGAATAATTTTCCCCTCCCTCAATATACCCAACCTTATACCCCTTGAATTATTTAACTGTGAACCTGGAAACTTCGACAGTCTTATGGATGATATGGGTTATGATGCCATTGTTGAAAGCAAAGAAATTTTTGAATTTCCTGTGAAGAATGAAAAGTTTTCTCTTGAGACAGAGGTTTCCCCTGTGGCAGTTATTACTCCTGATGTTTCAGAAGCACCTGTAATTTCCTCTATAGAAGAACTGGAAGACAATAAGGAGATTGTTTTAAGTCAGATTTATGGAACTTCTAAAGATGATACGGAAATATCTAATGGAAAAATCAATAGTCCAAGAAAGACAACAGATTACCCTGCTCTTGCCGAGAAATATAAACTTCCTGATAATGGAGAGGTGGAAAAGAAAAAGGAAATACGGAAGTGTGAAAAACCGGCAGAAGATAAAGAAAGACCTGTTTTCGTAAAATTTATTCTCAGTTTTCTGAATAGAACCAGAGGGTTTTTATCCCTTCATGACAGTGCACAGAAATTATTTCCTGAAGGCAAAAAAGAATTTACTCTTGTAACTGACAGTGGTATTGAGTTTCCTGTTTATATAGACAGGATTAACAGGAGAATATATAACAGCAGTAAATTGAGAGACTATTTTATTTCAGAAGATATTCCGGCAGGAGGTATAGTATATATAGAACATCTGAATTCTTCCGATAAATACAGGATTTACTATAAAGAAAAACCTGCCCTTTATAAGGCAGTTAAACTGGCAAGTGTTATTGACGGAAAACTCTCCTATGATTATGTTGATATGGAAGTAAACTGTGAAACAGCAGGGCAGATTTTTATATCGGAAAAAAGGCTTGAAGACCAGATAGCCCTTTTCCTGGAAGGAGAAGATAAAAAATCCATATTTGAAACAATAATAACTGTTTTTGAAATGAGCGGCAGTAGTAAACTTCATCAACAGGAGATCTGTGAGCTGGTTTACACTATCAGAATGGTAAGTTATAAAAGTATCCTCTCTGAACTTCATAAAAGGCCATGTTTTATAAATTCAGGTGACTGCCAGTGGACTTATAAGCCGGAAAAAGGGCTTAAATATGATACAGAAGGAAAAAGCATTGGAAAGAACTCTCAAAAACATGTTCTTCTATGTGTGGATAAAGCTTTCAGGGCTATAATGGAAGTTTTTTCCGGGAAAAAAGGTGAGGAACTTGAAAAACTTAAAGAACTCTTTGGTTTAATCAGATCTGAACTTGAAAAACTTGTATGATATTGCTATTTGGGTGTCGAGAAATAACCCTATCATATTTACTAGTCTATATCGTGACGCGTAACACGTAACGCGTGACGCGAGGATGATAAACGTTCTAACAATTTGCCAGGGTTATTTTCTTACAGTCTCTCAGTAGGGGCGAACCTCTGTGTTCGCCCCGTGAGCAGCATTACGCATTACGCATTACGCATCACGCATTACGCATTACGCATTACGCATTACGCATTACGCATCACGCATTACGCATTACGCATCACGACATTAAGAAAGGAGCTTTCTATGAAACCGGATATTACTTTATGGAATTTTTGTTCTTCTCATATGTCAGGCTCGACACGTTTTGTGTCGAGCAGGGTATTAAATTTTATTTGTATTGAATACTATAGAAATGTATGGATAACAGATTTTGACCGGAATGAAGTAATGAAAGGGTTTCTCTATGAGGAAGGAAGGCTTTTAAGATGGTCCCTGTTCAGTTCCACTGTAGATTACATGTGCCAGAAATTAAAAGTAAATATATCTGATCTGGAGAGTTTTCTTCATGTCAGAGGTTTTGATATAAATAATAATTATAATCCCGGTAAATGGGCAAGAAAAGGGTGGTTTTTATTTTTTGTAACGGTAATTTATGATAATTCTATCTCTATTAAGGATAGTTTGATAAAGGAAGATTCTTATTATATGTAGAATTAAAATTTATATATTTCATAACAATTTGTAGAAATCTTCGCGTCACACATTACGAAAAAATAGAACATGTTCTGCCAGGGAGGATATGATATGAAAAGATCTGTCAGTGAAGAGAAGAATATACTGGTCCCTTTGATTTTTAAACATAAAGATAAAATACTGTTTAAATGGAACAGTAAATGGAATACCTATAATTTTATAGGCGGTAAAATTAATGAAGAAGAAAATCAGATAGAAGATACTGTTAAGAGAAAAATAAAAGAAGAAACAGGATTTGTAATAAATAGAGACTGTACCTATAAGAAGCTTTCTGAGAAATTTCTTTTTACTCAGAATTCCTTGAAAGACAATAAGAAATGGTATCATATCTGCCATCCCTATCAGCTTATATGTCTTAAAGAAATGGAAGAACTTTATAAAATATTAGATGGTAAAAATAAAGAACTCATAGAAGAGAGTAAAGAGAATCCACCGCCGAAGCAAATGCTTGAATGGTTTTCTATTGCCGAATTATCAGGGGCAAAACCTGTTAATGATTATGTGAATGTCCTGGAAACATCTGAAGGTATAAGAATAGCAGGAGCAATAGTAGATATACTCTGGAATATTAACAGTCACATAGACATAATTTCTGAAAATCCGGTGGAAAATTCTCTTGAGGATATTCCTGACAGTTATGATGATATATTGATCAAACTTATAAGAGAAGGTATAACAATAGGAACCAGTGAGAGAGTTCTTGAAATGGTGGATGCTATAAGAAAAGCCGTAGAAGACACATTTGAACGACCTGTAATGCTGCTTGGTGAACCGGGGAGCGGAAAAAGCAGAATTGCAAGGGCAATACATAATATTTCCGGGAGACCGGGAGAATTCGTATCAGATACTCTGTCAGGGGTAAATGATGAGAATTTTCAGTGTATTTTATTCGGCTATGCTCCCGGTTCTTTCAGCGGAGCCCTGGAAAAAGGAGCAGATGGTATCTTAAAGAATGCAGATGGCGGTACAGTCTTTCTTGATGAGATTACTACAATAAAAAAAGATTCTCAGTCTATTTTCTTAAAAACTCTCGGATTGGATTTTTTTGAAGGAGCTACCAACCTGTCATTTTACAGATACGGAGGGAGAGGGACAGAAAATCAAACAGAAATCCATACCAATATAAGACTCATTTCCGCAACAAATCAAAACCCTGTCTGTCATGGTAATACAATTACTTTCCATGGCTTTCGGGATGACCTGACTTCAAGATTGACCGATCATATAATAGAAGTTCCTTCTTTAAAAGAACTGAAAGGAGACAGATATTTTATTGTAGATTTCCTTTTGAAGAAATTTACAGATAATATGCCGGAAAAAGAAACTGAAAATGATAGTAAAAAAAACAGAAAAGATAAAAAATCTTCTAAAAACAATAATATCAATGTTAATAAGAAAAGAATTTTGATGAATTTATTTAATAATCGTAACATAGACGATGAAGATGTAAAAGATTTTAAATTGACCCTGGAAATGAAAGATGACGTTAAAGAACTTATCTTTGACGGAAGGTATGAACTGTCCTGGAATTACAGGAGTTTAATATCTATAATGGCAGGTGCCGTTCATAATGCAGTAAAAGAACATAAAATAGCTAAAAATCAAAAAGAAATGACAGTTGAAATTGAAAAAAATCATTTACCTGTCTTTAAAAAAATGGAGAGGTGATTTCAGTGATTTCTGATTTTGAAGAAATGGTCTATAGTAACCAGATAGCTTCCTGTAAATCTTTCTGGTCATCTGAAGGAAAAGATTTCCACCACAGTTGTTTCAGAGATGCGGCGGAAAGAGAACTGAATAATATATGGCAAGATATTTCACCGAAACTTGAAGCGAAATTAAGAATGAGAAAGCTTAAAATTAAATCAGTCTGCTTATCTCCTGAAGGTAATATGGTGAAATTTAATATAGTCCTTCCTGGAGAACAATGGGGAGCTAACCGGGACGAAGAACTGATATTTTTCGTTCCACCTGTTACAGGGAGAGGAACTTTTTTACTCGAAAATAATGGCAAAATCATTGAAAAAGCTTTTATCTTAAATCTAATCTCCTCTCCCGGCCTTTATTTTACGGATTACGGAGCATTTATAAGGCCCTATCGTTACGGCTACTGGATAAAGTTTTTTAAAACCATTACTGATGACATTAGAAAAAACCTGTGTAAAAATGAAGAATTGCTCAGTCTTATAGAGAAATTCGGCTGTGTAGAACTCAAATGTAAAAAACATTTCGTAACACCCTTATTTCTGCATCTCCTGGGCATATCAGATAAGGATATAACAGATATTTATAAAGAAAAAGGTCTTACAGAAGAGATTTTAATAAAAATTAAAAATTTATATTATGACGGAGAGTGCAGAGATGATTTGATTTTTCTGATAGATCCGAAAAAGAAAAAAGATTTTAAAGATGATAAAGAAATACTTGCAGAATTTAAAAGAGAGATCCTCGAAAGGTTTAACCTGGATAAAACAGGGAGATGGCAGATTAAAAGAAGATTTTCCACTCATGGTATTAAATCTGAAGACTCAGAAGATTTGACATTGAATGATATAAAAGGAATTACAGAGATAGTCCTTTCTAAAAAACCTGTGACAGACGATTTATACTGTTTATCAAATAATATGGTTTTACAAATTGGGGATTATCTCGAAGAAACTCTTCTGAAAATATTGAAAAAGACCGGTAGGACTTTACAGGAATATATTAAAAACAGGACACTGTCATTTGAAGATTTTATAAATTTCCTCCGTAATAGATTTATTCCTCTCCTGGAAAGATCAATAAAAAATCTTTTCGCACTGTCCCCCCTTTCCCAGGTTTTACCTGGCACCAATATACTCAATGATGTAAACTATCAGAAAAGAATTACCAGATGCGGGCCAGGAGGTATAAGTAAAGAAAGATCGGAAGATTTTAAAACAAGAGATATTCACTCCTCTTACTATGGAAGAATCTGTCCCCTTGATACGCCTCAGAGTGATAAAATAGGACTTGTCCTGTCCCTTACGGAAAATGCCAGAATAAATAATCTTGCTATTCTGGAAACTCCTTATTTAAGAGTAAAAGACTGGGAAATAACTGATGAACTGTTATGGCTCACACCTGATGAAGAATTTGATAAATATATAGCTTTCGGAGATCAGAGGAATGATATCAAAAATAATGAAGTTTTTGCCAGAAGAGGTAAAGAAGAACTGGTAAAAAAAGAATTAAAAGACATAGCTTATATAGATTATTCCCCCTTACAGCCTTTCAGCATCATACCTCAATTAATCCCCTTTCTTTTCTGTAATGACCCGGGCCGTATGGTTGTTGCCGTCTCACTCTTCAAACAGTCCATACCTCTTAAGGAAAGAGAATTGCCTTTCATCTATACCGGTATGGAAGAAAAAGTGGCAGGATTGTCTTCTCAGCTTCTCTTCGAGGATGAAGAACAGAAAGGAACTCTTCTATCAGATCTTCAGACCTCTATTTTCGGTGTTTTAAAAGGAAGGGAAGCTATTGAGCCCTTAGAAATTGACGGAAAAAAACTCCTTGCCGAACCTCCGTCGAGTAAAGACGGCTCTTTTGCCCCTGGTGTTAATCTCCTCTGTGCCTATGTGCCATGGAAGGGGTATAATTTCGAGGATGCCATTATTATTTCTGAAACTGCTGCTAAAAAACTTACTTCCAGACATGTTGACAGAGAAATAGAATTACAGATAAATAAAAATATGATTTTCAGAAAAGATAATCCTTTTTATTCGGAACAGGAGCTTGGTTTTATAAATGATGACGGTATTGTCAACAGAGGAACCTCTGTAAAACCGGGTGATCTTTTAATTTCTGCAGTGAAAAAAGATGAAGGTTTTAAAGACTGGATGAAAGATTTTACTCTGAGTATCTTCGGCCGGAAAGCTGAAGGTTATAAAGACATGTCTTTAAAGGTTCCCGAAGGTATTTGCGGTATTGTAAAAGAAATCGAAAAATCCACAAATCTGATTAAATTTAAAATTCTGGATGAAAGACCTGCCGGGGCAGGAGATAAGATTTCCAACAGATATGGAGGTAAAGGTGTTATATCACTCATCCTGCCTGATGAAGAAATGCCTTATTTCGAAGAAGATAATGAGAAAAAAACTGTGGAAATTCTCTTAAATCCTCTCGGTGTAACATCCAGAATGAATCTGGGACAGATAATGGAAACCCATCTGGGACTGTGTGCAAAAAAAACGGGCGGAAGGTTCAGAGTAAATCCTTCAGGAGAAATAATTTTTTACTCTGATAACCATTATAAAGAAAAGATAAATAATATTTTAAAAACCGCGGAAGATATTTCAGGAAAAATAAAGTCTGTCTTTGATTTATTATCTTTAAAAGATAAAGTGGAACTGAAAGACCCTTTAAATAATAATTCCCCTCTTGATAATCCTGTTACGGCAGGATATCAGTATTTTATGAAACTAATCCATCAGTCTGAAGAGAAGTTTTATTTCCGCACAGAAGGTGATTATTCTTTAATTACTGCACAGCCTTTAAAAGGGAAAAAGCTCGGAGGAGGCCAGAAGGCAGGAGAAATGGAAGGCTGGGCCTATCAATCACACAGAGCTTTTAACCTTTTAGAGGAAATGTTTACAGTAAGGTCAGACGATTTAACTGCAAGAGAGTTCCCTCTGTTTTCTGACAGAGGAACACCTGAATCAGTAAAAACTTTCATATATTATATGAGAGGCCTCTGTATTGATATAACTTTATCTGACGGAACACATGATATAACAGATAAAATACTTTCTGATGAATATTCCACTTACAGAATAAAAAAAGTATCTCTAAATGCGGCAGAAGATGATAAAATTAAACGATGGGCTAATGTACACGGAGAAGTTAAAAAAAGTTCTTCCACTTCTATTGATGATATGGCAGAAGAAAGTGAAGGACTTTATTCATCTCATATCTTCGGAGAATGGAGACATGGTAAAGTCAGTAATATAAAAGATATGAGAACGAAAATGGGATATATAAAATTGCCATGTCCTGTTTCCAATCCTCTCTGTGAAGGGAAAGAAATAATCTTACTGCCTGTCATTCCCTTTTCCTGCAGACCTGCTATAGAGATGAACGGCGAGATTATAAAACATGATCTCAACAGACATTATGAGAAAATCTTACATTTAAAGTATGAGATTGAACATTATGATACTCTTCAGAAAAAGAGGAAAAAAACAATAAAGGAACTGCACAAAGAAATATCATATGCAGTTTGTAATCTTTTTAATAACGGAAAAAAAGCCTATCCCTTTGTTGACAGTAAAGGCATAGCTCTAAAATCCTTCATAACACTTCTTGAGAAAAAAGAAGGGCATTTCAGGAAAAATATGCTGGGAAAAAGGATTGATTACAGCGGAAGAGGAGTAATAGCAGTAGATCCTGAATTGAATATAGATGAAGTTTATATACCATGCAGTGAAACTGCCGGGAAAACCGTTATACTAAACCGTCAGCCCACCCTTCACAGAATGTCCGTAATGGCTTTCCGAAATATTTACAATCCTTCTGATAATGATTACAGAAGCAAAAGTAAGGTTATTTTCTTAAATCCTCTCGTTACAGGGGGCTTCGGAGCAGATTTTGACGGAGACACTATGGCTTTTTATCTTCCTTCTGGAGAAAAAGCTCTTGAAGACGCAGGTAAAATGTTTCCTTCCGGTAATTTCCTCTCACCGGCAAATGGTAAAGTCCATTTTAATCTCGGCCAGGATATTAAACTTGGAATAGCCTATGCAAATAAAAAAACTGAATTTAAAACTGAATTACTGAAAATGATGGGACTTGATGAGAACAGGGGAGATGTTACAAAAGAAGATTTTGAAAATTTCATAATAACTCTTCTGTCAGAAAGTAAAGACACTGAAATTCTGAAAAATGTTTTAAGTAAGATATTTTATTACTCTACCATTTCAGGAACAACCTTTTCACTTTTCGATCTGCCATCTGATATTTCAAAAGACTTTGAACTGAAAAATCTTCCTGAAAATAATACCCTTTTTATGGTATATCCTGCAAAAGCAAGGGGAGATAAAAAACAGATTGTACAGCTCTGTTATAGAAAAGGTGAGGTTGCAAGAATTCATAAGGCAGAGTTTGAATATGAAATTGAATCATATTACCTGAAGGGCCTTACCACTGGAGAGTATTTTTACTCCTGCTACGGTTCTATTAAAACTCATGTAGATAAAAAACTGTCTACAGGCCATGCAGGAGAACTTGCAAGACATCTGATTGAAGCAGTTTATGATTGTGTAATAAAAGAAGAAGATTGTAAGACAGAAGATGGTATAGAGTTTACCCCAGGAGTTTATAATGAGTGTATAACAGGCCGTTATCTGTCAGGTAAATCAATAGCTTTAAATATAAAAGACCTGGAACAGAGCGGAATTTTGCCTGTTAAATTGCGCTCCCCCGTAACATGTAAAACAAAAAATGGGATATGCCAGATGTGTTACGGCATAGATTTATCAACAGGGAAACTGCCTGACATAGGAACAACTGTGGGAATAATCGCAGCTCAGACTATCGGTGAAAAGGGAACACAGTTTCAGATGAAAACAGTCCATTCGGGAGGAGCTAAAATAACAGAAAAGGAACAGGATATTGATGAAGCAGGCAGATTATTTTACAGCCCCGGCAAAAATAAAAGTTTACCATCTCTCCTGTCATGGGCCAGAAATATATATCCCAGTGGTTATATAAAAGATATTCACTTTGAAGTAATTTTTAAATCTATGATGTCAGGAAAAGTTAAACCTGCCGGCCTTAAGTCTCTTGTAACATCAGAAGGTTTTCTCAGGTCTCTGAGCTTCGGCAGGCCCTTCTCAATACTGAAGAGAGCCCTTAAAAAAGGTATTACAGATACTGTTGAAGGTTTAAAGAAAAATTTATTATTTATGATAAACCCGGAAAAAAAAGGAGAGGATAGTAATGGCAGGGAGCCGTAACAGAAATATAGATGTTTCCCGTGGTGTTTTTCATCAAATGTTTCATTCCAGGAGTCTCCAGAATGAGAGATTACGTGATAAAGCTATAAAGATACAGATGTTTCTTGATAGAGGCATATATGAAGATTTAGACAGAGAAAAATTCTGTCCTCAATGTGAATTATATTATGAAAATACACTGGAATATTGCCCTGTTTGCAATAAATTCGAATTTGATGAAACTGATACTGTTTATGAGGAAGAATGGGATGACGATAAAGAAGATTTCCACGGGAGGCTTAAAGATTCTTTTGATCCTTTTGATTCATTGAAAGAGCCAGAATTTGATATTAAAGAACTTCTGAAAAATGAACTTCATAAGTTCTTTAAAAGTGAAGAATTAGATAAAGAAAAAGCCAGAAATCTATCTTCCGCCATAATGAAGAATTTATGCAAATATTCAGATCACATGATTATGCTCTTTGACCCCTCCCTTGTAATGGAACTCTCTAAAATAAAGAATTCATCCGAACATATTTCTGACAGTTACGAACCCAGGGTGTTACCTTTTTCCGGGATAAATACCTTTCCTCTGGCAGAAAAAGAAATTTTATCTTCCTCTTTAAAAGGCTTCAGCTCATCACTCCCTTCCTTCCCTTCTCTTTCTGATGTCATGTCTATAAGAAAAGCTCTGGAATTAGATCCTTTTCATCATATTACCGGCATACTGACGAAATTTAATAATCTTCTAGCAGATTTTCAGGCAGAAAATTCCCCTTCTGATACCTGTTTCGGAGGATTTCTGGAAAAACTTAAAGATAAAAATATTGCACACAGAATTACTGAGCTTCCGGAAAAAATATCCTCTGGTTTTCTGAAAAAATCAGAGGTGGAAGATATAAAAAATTTCCTGGATTTATTACTGGAGTGGTACCGGTCATATAAAACTGCCTTACAGCACAGGAAAAAGGAAAAAACAGTCAGTGAAGATAAATCTCTCAGTGATTTTATCAGTAACATTGCACATGATTATAATATAGAGCATTTTATATCAGATATGAGAGATGGCTTTATATGTTTTGACGAACCTATAGAAAAAGTCTGTCACGATATTTCGAATATTTTTCTAAGAATAAGACAGGACAGTGGGAAAAATCCCGAAGAAGCCTTATCGGCAGCTTTAAAAAATTATTATATTCTGTGTCTCTCTGTAAGCACAGAATGTGAAAGAAAAGTAGTTGAAAAATCTCTGGACTTTATAAAAAATCTCAACATGAATAAAAGAAAATTGAGAAAATATTTATCAACAGATGAAGAGGCAAGGGCCGGTATAATAATAGAACAGAGAGGGGAAGAATTTTTTGTTAATATTCCCTCCTCTATACCTGAAAATATAAAAATAAAAGATAATATTACAGGTAAAGACAGGGAAGAGGCAAAGGTTCTTCTGGACGGCTATATGAGAAAAATGGAAACCTTGAGAATGACGGGAGAATTTTTAATCAAACATATACCCTCTGCATTTGAAGCAGGACATGATATAAAAAAGGAAATATATAAATTTATTGCCGGAATTTATCAGGGCAGAAAAGGGACTAAAGGTAAAAAAATTACTGTAGAACAGCTTTTAATAGAGGAAAAAAAGATTGATAAATCCGAGATTTCCAGGATTTTCAACTCGGAATCATTACTTTTTCCCTCGGGAGATAAAATTCCTCTTAAAAATTTCCTTTATACGAAAAAAGATATTTTAGATGAACATTTTTCTGAAATATCTTCCTGGATAAAATCTATGCCTGACAGGGAATGTGCAGATAGAGTAAATGAATATTTCGGCTTCGGAGAAGATTTTATAGCTTCTTCAGATATAAAACATCTCAGAGAAAGGCAGCAAAGTCCGGAATATAGAAAAACCAGAGGGAGAAAAATCAAAAAATAAAAAGCCATAATTTGCTATATATATTTGAGTAAGGGGCAGTGATGCTCCTTAAATTTTTTACGGTTCAATAGTTTTAATAAAGGGGCGGTTACAAATCGCCTCTTTAAATTTTTTAAGGAGGTCTTTTTATGATAAATGTGTATGTAGACGGTAGTTTCAGTCCTGTAACAGGTGAAGGTTCTTACGGGATGATAATCCAGAGAGAAGGAAAAACTATAAAAATCGGCGGACCTCTTGGACAGATTAAAGACAACAATGTAGCAGAATACGGTGCAATGGTCAGAGGGTTTCAGGAATTAAAAAAAATGGGTCTTCACAATGAGATTATAAAGATTCATACAGACAGTCAGGTTCTTTACAGGCAGCTATTAAAACACATACCTCCTCCTGTACAGAAGGAACACAGTAAATGGTACAGTCATGCCGCATCACTCTTTAAAAGTTTTTCACGATGTGTAATAGATTTTATTTATTCCTCATGCAATCCTGCCCATGATGTTGCAAAACAGGCTCTTAACAGTAAATAGGTATTTTTTATTTATAAAGCCTCTGACATAAGTCAGGGGCTTTATGTTTTTCTCTTTAAGAAAGGAGGTATTCAATTATGTCATCAGATCTCAGTGAAATTATCAGGGAAAAGGATATAAAAGGACTTTATCATTTTACTGAACTGTCAAATTTAAAAGGGATTTTTGATGCACGAGGCCTTCTCAGCAGAGTAAATCTCAGAAAAAATGGTCTGTGGAATCATATCAGGGATTCTGCAAGTAATGAGATAATAAAAAGAAGAGAATCTGTAAATCTTTTCAATGGCAGAAACCTGAGTGAATATGTGCCTCTTTATTTTGCACGAAGATCTCCCATGCTTTATGTGACAGAGGGAATTAAAAACATAACAGACCATTATCCCCACACTGTAACTCCTGTTTATCTTGTATTTAATCCTTCAGTTCTTCATTCGAAAGGAGTAATTTTTGCCGATGGCAATGCTTCGGCTTCCAGGACATCCATAGGTATCGGTACTGATGCTCTGATGGGTGTAGACATGGACTGTGTCAGGACTTCTATTAATTCTATAAAATATAAATACAGCAATTCTGTTTATAATGAGATTAAAAGAAAAAAACAGGCAGAAGCTCTTGTGCCTGGCATACTTTCCCTTGATTATTTAATGGGTATCTGTTTTCGCTGTGAAGCAGAAATGAAAGAAGGGAAAAGAATTCTGGGGACTTCTCTTGAAAAATATAAATACAGAGTTTTCCATGATATGTTTCACCGCCACAGGCCTTATGTAGAAGATTTTAATTTCGACACAGACATGGATCTCCATGTTGACATGGCCAACACAGACAGTTCTCAAAAAGTATTCTTAAGGATTTTCTCTGATAAAGGAGATTTCGTATCACAGTTAGAGTCTGAGAAAGATTATAAATATAATTCAGGGAGATTTATAAAGCATCTGAAAAACGGAAGAATGGATTTTTTCATAAACATTTACAGAATGTTTTCCATAGAATTTTCAAAAGGAGGGGTAACATGTTGAAACACCTTGATTTATTTAAAGATTACAGACCATGGGAAGGAGTGTCTTCTATTTTTACCGACAGGGCCAGAGGGATAATGGCAGGTGGGGCTATCGGTGATGCCCTGGGATGGATTACTGCAGAAAAGCCTCAGATTCCTTTAAAGAGAAAATGCGGTCTTACATGGTTAAAAGATTATGCAGGCTGGGAGCCACTTATGGGAAATAAATATTATCCCTATATAGAAAAGATACGCCAGGGAGAATACTCTGACGATACGCAGCTTACACTCTGTACTGCCCGTTCCATAACAGTTTCAGGAGAATTTGATCCGTTATATTTTTCAAAATATGAATTTCCTCTCTTTCTGGAATATGCAAGAGGAGCAGGAGGCAGTACGAAAAGTGCTGCAGATAATATGAAAAAGAAAAAGATTTGCTGGTATAAAAACTTTTTCACCAGAAAAAGCGGAAACTACATAATTCTCTACAGAGATGCAGGGGCAAACGGTGCTGCCATGAGGATTTCTCCTGTAAGTATAGTCTGTTTTAATGACAGGGAGAAACTCATAAGAAATATATGGAAAAATACCATTATATCCCACGGACATCCAAGAGCATTACTGGGAGCCCTGTTACATGGTTTTGCTCTGTCGTACCTTATAAAATCAGCAGGTTTTAACAGAGGGTTATTTCTGGATTATCTTATGAGAGAGATTGATGATTTAGAACTGGATTTCATTGAACAGTCTGAATTATCTCTATGGGAGGAAGAATGGAACAGGGGCAGAGGGCAGAGACCTTTATACAGAATGATTTTTGAAGAGACTAAAAAAGAAGTTCTGGATAAACTTTCGCTTTTTGAAAATTATTTCGATATGGAAGATAATTGTGTCTATCAGGATCTTGGATGTTACAGCAATATGACAAAAAGGAGCGGTACAGGTACAGTTCTTGCCGGGCTGTATCTCTTTTGCAAATATTACAGCAATATAGAAGAAGTTATAGAGAGATGTGTAAATATGATAAACAGCGATACTGATACTATAGGTTCTTTTGCAGGTCAGCTCTGCGGTGCTTTTTACGGTTATATGTCTCTTCCTGAGAGATGGAAAAAAGGAGTGCAGGATGGGCCTTATATAATAAAACTTGCCGACAGGCTTGCAAGAATAAGTCAGGGTGATATATCGGTAGATGATTATCTGTCCATACTTTCCCAGGGGGTTGACAGGGATTTTTCTCCTGTAAGAAAAGCAGAAGTAAAGACTGGAGATGAAGTAACTCATGAGATACTCGGAAGAGGTAAGGTTGAAGAAGTGGATATACAGCCTTTACCGATGGGAAAGAGGAAGATTGTTTTTATAAGAATAAGATTTTTCTGCGGTCAGAGCTGTAAATTCAGAGTGATCAAAGATTAGAAAGGAGAGAATATTATGGAAATGGCAGTTATATCAAATTTAATCGATGAAGGTAAGGAAAGGGAAGCTCTGGATAATTTAAATAATATGGAATCTGATGATAAGAATTCTATCAGTTTTTTCAAGCTCCGCGGTCATTTATATGCTCACATGGGTATGATGGAAGATTATCTGGAAAATTTATTACAGACTGTAAACGTATATCCTGAAGATGAAGAATCGTTAATGGAACTCTGTGAACTTCTCTTTGATCTGGGAAGAAAAATTGAAGCAAAAAAATATCTGAAAAGTTTTCTGGAGAAATATCCTGATAATGAACAGGCAAAGGAAATGATAACAGAGATTCCTTCGGAAAACGGACTGCCTCTTTCTTTCAGTGAAGATTTCCTTACTCATTATCTGTCACTCTTTACAGGAAGAGAAGTGGTTTATGCAAAACAGACAGAGAGTATAAACGGTAAACCAGGTTATTTTCCTGTTTACAATCAGTTTGACTCTTCCGGTTTAAAATCCCATCTTTCAGGTGATATTACAGCAGGTCTTTATCTTATGAAAAAGGATAATACTGTGTCTTTTATGGTAATAGATCTTGATATAAAGAAAAAATTCCTTGATAAACTGGAGGACAGTCAGGAAGAACTGAAGATGCAGGAACTGTTAAAAGAGGAAGTTAAAAAGGTTTCTTTATTCTGCAACAATCAATCAATACCTTATCTTCTGGAATTCAGCGGTTATAAAGGTTATCATCTCTGGTTTTTCTTTGAATCCCCTGTAGAAGCATCTCTTGCCAGGGAATTTGGCAAAAAAATACTTCTTCTTTCAGACAGTCCTGTTTTAGAGATACATAGAGAGCTTTTTCCCAAACAGGATACAGTTTCTGAAGACGGCCTTGGAAATCTTGTAAAACTTCCTCTTGGTATTCATAAAAAGACAGGGAAGAGGTGTATTTTAATAGACCCTGAAAGTTTCGAACCATATGGCGATCAACTGGCCGTTATCTTTTCAGCCAGGAAGATAAGCAGAGATTTTATGAATGCCATAATTTCCATAAAGACTGATCTGAATATACCTGGTACTCTCAACTGCGATGCAGAAGGCAGTCTTCAGTTATTACTGGAAAAGTGTAATATATTAAAGTTTCTTGTCAAAAAAGCAAGAAGTGAATATTATCTTTCCAGAAAAGAGATTCTGGTTCTCAGCTATATACTCGGTTATCTTGATGAGAAAGGTATTGAATATTACCACTGGCTTTTATCTCACTGTAAAGATTATGACAGGAATATAGCCCAGAGTTTTCTTGACACGCTAAAACCAAACCCTATGGGCTGTTCCAGAATAAGATACTGGATTCCACAGGTGGCATCAAAGGTTAACTGTAACTGTATTTTTGACTTTTCAAAAGGTAAATATGCAACTCCTTTACTTCATACAGGTGAAATACCAAAACTTACAGGCAAATCAGATACGGCAGGTCTTATAAAGAGTTATGTTAAACATTTAAGTGACCTTGAGTATAAAAAGAAAAAGATATTCTTTCTTGAGGAAACTTTTAACAGAATTATGGATGAACAGAATGTCAATTTTATAGAGACCAGTATAGGAACACTGACCAGAGAGAAAGAGAAGGGAACTACTAAATTTTCAATATTATTCAGGTCATATTCCGTTGAAAAAGCTGCCTGATAAAAGTCATGCCAGTTTCAAATGGGGGTGATATTAATTGGCAACACTTTATATAGATAAACCGGATATACGTCTCAGAAAAAAAGATAAAAGGATTATTGTAGAGCAGGAAGATAAAGTAATAGATGATATTCCGACTTTCCGCCTGGAACAGATAGTTGTTTTCGGTGGAGTAGAATTAACTGTGCCCGCTCTTTCGCTTATATTCCAGGAGAATATTGATACAGTATTTCTGACAAAAAAAGGCAGATATAAAGGCCGTATATATTCTCCCGGCCTTTCCCTGGTAACTCTCCGGCTAAAACAATATGAGAGAGTAATTGATAAAGATTTTACTCTCTCTGCTGCCAGTTCTCTTGTAAAAGGGAAACTGAAAAATCTTCGAACTATGCTTATGAGGTTTAACCGTTCTTCTGATCTTGATATAGGCTATTCTGCTCTTCAGATAAGAAATTGTATTAAGAGTCTTGAAAATGCAAAAACCCTTGATTCAGTGAGGGGTTATGAAGGTGCAGGCACTTCAGCTTATTTTTCTGCTTTACAAAAGATTTTTAAATATGATCTTGGCTTTCGGAAAAGGGTTAAACGTCCTCCCACAGATCCTGTAAATGCTCTTTTAAGTTTCGGCTATACACTGCTTTGCGGTGATATAAATACAGCAGTTAATCTGGTAGGACTTGATCCATATATAGGTTTTTTACATGAACCTCAGGACAGGAAAACTTCTCTCGTCTTTGATCTCATGGAAGAATTCAGGCCTGTTATAGTTGATTCCATAGTAATTTCATCAATTAACAGGAAATATTTTGAATTTTCCGATTTCGAACCTGATAGTGAAACAGGGGGGATAAATATTTCAAAAAATTCCATAGCAAGATTTATATCTTATTATCAGGAAAGACTGGCCAATGTTGTATTTCACAATCAGAGCAATCAGCATGTATCTTATAAGAAATGCTTTGAGCTTCAGGCAAGAATAATGGCAAGATATATAAAAGGAGAAACAGATAAATATATACCAATGACACCGAAATAATAATGGGGGGGATCTATTTGTTTTATATAATTGCCTATGACACACCATCTGACAGCAGAAGAAGAAAGCTTGCAAAAGCTATTGAGGGTTATGCTACAAGGGTTCAGAAGAGTGTTTTTGAAACCAATATCAAGCTCGGTAAATTTAAAGAGATGATAGAAAGAGCGAAAGAATGTATAGATGAAGAGGAAGATAATCTCCGTATATATGAAATCCCCAGGGATTATCTCGGTAAGGTAAGAGTTTTCGGTAATCTTCCTCTGGTTAAGGATAAACCTTTTTATTATATTTGACTGATTATTATTTCCTTGAAAAAATAAAATGGACAGGAGGGCTTATAATAAGCTCTCCTGTAATAGCCGCTAAAAAAGCTCAGGAATGACAATTAAATAACTGTCTCAAATATATTAAATCGTGATGCGTAACGCGTAACGCGTGACGCGAGGAAAGAGACTATTAATAAATTTCGATTCCTTATTGACATTTTTTAATATAGAAGGGGTAATTTTATGATTGGCTTTTTAAAACCTTACTTACCGTCATTAAAAAAAGAAGAAAAAGAAATTTACAACATATATTTCTGCAGTTTATGTATTGCCCTTACTAAAAAATACGGGATTATAGGCCCCTTAATAAATAACTATGAAGGAGTATTTGCCCTTATACTTCTTTCTGCTTTATCTGAAGAAAAAGAAGAGGTGATTGAAGCCAGATGTCCTGCCATACCTTTTAGCAGGAGGAAAATCTACAGAGTAGACAGGAATTTAAATTTAATTATCTCCATGCTGATAATAATTCTTGTGGAAAAATTGAAAGATGATATAAAAGATGAGAGAAGTTTTACAGCTTATATCCTCTGTCATCTATTGAATAAACATTATCTAAAATCCAGGGACACTCTTAAAGAGCTTAATTTTCCAATAGAAAAACTGGATATAAGGAAAAAGCAGCAGGATATGGTGGAACAACATTCATTTATAAGCATTAATTCCTCATCAAGTCCTTTTGCATCTTCTATAGCCGATGTATTTAATTATATGGCCAGTGATAAATTACCTTCTGATAAGAGAGATAAACTGGAAAAAACCGGATATCAGCTTGGAAAATTTATATATCTCTATGATGCTTATAAAGATTTTTCCGGAGATTTGAATAAAAAGAGATTTAATGCATTGTCTGCCGGTTACCCTCAGTTAGGAAAGGCAAAGAAATTAACCGGCAGTGTAAAGTCGGATATAAAAAAGTATTTAACCTTTTGTGCCGTGGAGATAAGGGCTAAACTGGATGAACTGCCTTTCGGAAACAGGAGAAGATTACTGGAAAATATACTTTTTGACAGCATAGTAAAAAGAATTGAAAAGATTTAAGGAGGTTCTTATGAGCTTTAAAGATTATTATAAAATACTTGGATTGAGTAAAGATGCAGGACAGGAAGATATTAAAAATGCTTACAAAAGACTGGTAATAGAATATCACCCTGATAAATACCGCAATAATCCTCTTCAAAGCCTTGCAGAAGAGAAATTAAAAGATATAAATGAAGCCTATGAAGTGCTGAGTAATCCTGAAAAGAGAAAAGCTTATGAGCAGGGAAATTTTACAGGGACAGATCCTGATGAAATTAAAATTATCACTTTCTTTCAAAAAGGGAGAGATTTTCTGGACAGAAGGCAATTTGACAGCGCAAGAACCGAGTTTGAACATGTGCTGGATATTGATCCAAATATAATCGATGCTCATTATATGATAGGGCTCTGTTATATGGGACAGGAAAATTTTGACAGAGCCAGAAGCTCTTTTGAAAAAATTCTGAATATTGAACCTGATATGGCAGAAGCTCATTATATGATAGGGCTCTGCTATGTAAGACAGGAGAGATTTGAACCTGCCAGAACTGCTTTTGAAAAAGTGACAGATCTGCTTCCCGATGTTTCTGATTCTTATAATCAGATTGGCATCTGTTATTTGAATCAGAATAATTACGAAAAAGCTATTTACTACTTCAAAAAAGCATCACGATTAGAATCTGATAATCCTGTTTATCTGGAAAATATCGGTTATACTTTTGCCGAAGCAAAAAACAATCAGGAAGCCCTCAATTACTTTAATAAAGCTCTGACACTTGCGCCTGATAGAGCAGAGATCTATATGTATATCTGTTATATATCTACTGAAAACGGGTGGTATTCAGAGGCAGAGAAGAACTTTAATACTGCAAAAAGGCTTGACCCAAATCATCCTATGGTTTTGGAATGGGAAAATATGCTTTTAAATACTCAGAGGCAGCAGCAACAATATATGGCTAATGCTAATCCTGGGAATAATGAAATGGATCAAATAGCATCCTGTGCTATAGGATGCTGTGTAGCTGCACTATTGGAAAGTATTTTTCCTGGTTCAAGCCAGTGTTTACGATGTGGAGGAAGATAATATGAAAGAATATGTGATATACAGTTACCTGTTAAGTAAATTATCCTGTCTGAATAAATATATAGATAAAGTTATAGATGATTTTAAGCCTGAAATCAGACCGATGATAAGATATGCTTTGAAAAACGGTCAGAGGCTCAGACCGCTTCTATTAATTTTGGGTTATGAAGTTTCAGGTAATAGTGTGAAAAATGATGAGACTGTTCTAAAAATTGCTGCTGCTCTTGAATTTCTTCATAAGGCTTCACTTGCCCATGATGATATTATTGATGAGGATAATTATAGAAGGGGAGAAGAAAGTATTCCAGGAAAATTCGGCAGTAAAAAAGCACTTATACTTGGAGATTTATTAATTGCCAGATCATATAAATTATTAAATTCAGTTTTTTCAGATATATCTCAGGATAAATCAGCCAGGTCTATGGAACTTTTTAATGAAATATTTTTCCGTCTGAGCCAGGGAGAAATGATGGATATCCTCTATGAAGAAAAGAGTGATATAAGGGAAGAGGAATGTATGGAATTGATGGAAGATAAAACTGCCGTTTTTATTCAGAATGCTCTGGTTATGGGAGGGGTAATCGGAGATGTTGGGAGAAAAAAAGAGGAGCTTTTGAGGAAATACGGCAAACAGCTTGGTATGGCTTTTCAATTGATTAATGATTTAAATAATTGTAATGGACTTGAGAGGGAGCTTAAGAGAAACTTTGCAACGGATATATGCCATGGGAAGAAAAATATATTGTTGGTGAAGATACTCGAAAATAAGTCCGGTGAGCTTTACGGGAAGGTTATAAAGTTTCTTAATGGCAGCAGAAGTGAAAGAGATGCAGAAGAACTGGTAAAGCTTATAACTGGTAATGGAGTTATGGGAAAAATTAAGAGTAGAATAGACGGGTTTCTTTTTGATTGCCGGGAAATAGCAATCAATTTACCGCCATGCCCTTCTAAACAGTTTCTGGAGTATATTCCACAGAATGCCTATAAAAAAGCTTTCTGGAAGAGTGATTTTTCCCGTCAAAGGGAAAGTTTGTAACTTGAGATTTTCATTTTATCTTTGATTTGATAAACTTTTTAATCATTTTTTATTTCTACTCTTCTTGATATTTGTGCAGGATTATTACTTATAAACATAGAATTTATAAAAAAACAACAAATCTTATTAACTTTCTATGTAATTATTTTTATTAATAATATTGTTTTTCGCTCGGAAAGGGGATTTATATATGTTAGATCTTATCAATAAAAGAAATCTTTCATGTGTGATATCTAAAAACCCATTCCGAGCGAAGATTACAGGTACAGGAAAACCGCATTCTTTTGTTCCTCACTCGGAACAAGTTAGTGTAATGGTTTTTGATGTTTTTTTGAGTTTTTTTAATGCTTTCTGGATGGGGAATTTTTCAATAAAACCTTCTCGCTCGGAAAGTGTTTTTTTGAGGGGGATGATTATTTGATTTTTATGGGGTGCAGTTTAGCAGTATGACCTGATGAAAAAGGGATCGAAACTCCCCATACCCTTTTTAATTTTATATTTCTATATCTGTTTAGCAGTATGACCTGATGAAAAAGGGATCGAAACTAGTAACCGGCACCGGACATAAGCACCTGGATTTCATGTTTAGCAGTATGACCTGATGAAAAAGGGATCGAAACATTGCCGATTTGTGCAAAAAAGATGGAGAGTATTTAGTTTAGCAGTATGACCTGATGAAAAAGGGATCGAAACTATTATCTCCTTATATGTTTACCACAAAGATCTCTTGTTTAGCAGTATGACCTGATGAAAAAGGGATCGAAACATGTAACTGACATAGTAAACTCTCTCCTTTATCTTAAGTTTAGCAGTATGACCTGATGAAAAAGGGATCGAAACTTATTTGTTTTTCTTCTGGTATAATACTTTCAAGTTGTTTAGCAGTATGACCTGATGAAAAAGGGATCGAAACTTCTTCTTTCCTTCAAGGTTAGTAATTTCTTTTGAAAGTTTAGCAGTATGACCTGATGAAAAAGGGATCGAAACAAGGTGGCAAAGCCACCTAAGCTAATTTCTTTCTC
>Ga0351861_1030_pt1 | contig 33370 bp, 26 predicted proteins | sample BONcelHFGM3001F9_FD_206795 | JGI IMG/M metagenome (GOLD analysis project Ga0351861, IMG submission 206795) | Enriched cells from coal bed in the Powder River Basin, Montana, United States - BONCAT cells FGM rep2 HSBNCT.FGM.300.1.F9 ...
GACGAGCTTACCTTTAATTACTATATCCTTCTCGCCAACAATCCCAAGACACCCACCCTGCTGACCGGCACCGTCACGCACACCGCAATCATGGCCAGCAAAGGAATGCACTCCGTTGCCTTCGTCAGCCCGCGCACGCTCCAGCGCTTTTTTGATGGCAAAATCCCGACGAATGCCACCACCGCCACCGTGGCCATCGGCGTTACCATCAGCGTTCAGGGACAGATCGTCGCAGAGTTGAGCACGGGCAAAGGCAAGGGCCAGCCAAACTGGTGGAACCAATTTCAGCAAACCTCCGGTTACGTCCTGAACAAAAACGACACCCCTTTCGCCCCCTTGTTCTGGGACTACTACGAAGCGCTCAAAGTCAAACCCGGAGCCTGATCCGCCGACAGCCACCCCAATTTTCCGCATTTCCGTTTCACCTCGCAAAGTTTAGATGCCCGCACCGAATCGCATTATCGTTCTCAACCTCGGTATGCAGACCGTGGCACTCGCCGAGTTCCACGCCTCTCCCAACGGAGCCCTCACTCTGCAGCAATTCAAGACCACGGAGCTTCTCGTTGACCCGGGTGCGGACGCATCCCGGCCCGGCCAGCTTCAAGGCGCCATCACCCAGTTAAAAAAAGAATCCGGCCTGAAAAGCTGCCGCGTTCACTACGCACTGCCCTCCCAAGCCGTCTTCGCACGCTACCTTGCCCTCCCAGGCACCACCCCCGAGGAACTCGACCAGATCATCGGATTTGAGGCCCAGCAAAACATTCCCTTCCCGATTGATGAAGTCGTCTGGGACTACCAAGCCCTCGGCGCGCCCCAGGCCAGCAAACTCAATGTCGCACTCTTCGCGATCAAATCCGACACTCTCGAAGCGCTCAATGCCTCCGTCGAATCCTCCGGATTCCTGCCCGACTGCGTCGACGTGTCCCCCATGGCGCTCTACAATGCCTTCCGCTTCAACTACGCCGATGAAGCTGGCTGCTCGCTGTTCATCGACATCGGAGCACGCACGACCAACCTCATTTTCATCGAAGGCGACAAGGCCTACAGCCGCAGCATCCCGATCGGCGGCAACGCCATCACCACCGCCATCGCCAAGGAACTCGAGCAACCCATCGAGGTCGCCGAACTTGCAAAAAAGGAGAAAGGATTCGTCAGCCTCGGCGGCTCCTACGCCGAGCCGGAAGACCCCGCCGTCGCACGCATCTCCAAGCTCGCACGCACCACACTCACCCGGTTGCACGCCGAAATCGCCCGCTCGATCAGCTTTTACAGGGCCAACCAATCCGGCAGCCAGCCTCTGCGTGCCCTGCTTGCAGGCGGCTCAGTGCAAATGCCCTACATGCTCGAATTTTTCGCGGAAAAATTGCAGATGCCCGTTGAATTTTTCAACCCTTTCCGCAACGTCAGCGTCTCCGCCACCGCCGATCAGGCAGCCCTCGCGGCTGCCGCTCCCGGACTGGGCGAAGTCGTTGGCCTCGCCTTGCGTTCGCTGGGCAACTGCCCCGTCGAGATCAATCTCCGTCCGCCCTCCGTCGTCAGCGCCCACGCCCTGAAGCGCCGCAAACCCTACCTCATCGCCGCCGCCCTTTGCCTCTTCCTCGCAATCGGCCAATGGTGGCTCTACTTCTCCAAGGCAACCGCCGTCAAAAGCGGCGTCCTCGAAGAAGTCACCCAGGAAGTCAACTCGCTTCAAAAATTCGCGGACGAATTCGATCGCCTCAAAGCCCAGCAGGCCAAAGCCGAAAAAAACGCAGCTCCCCTGCTCACCGCCGCCGTGGAACGCGAAGCCTGGATTCGCATCATCAACGAACTCGGCGCAAAACTCCCCCCCGATTTCATCTGGGTCACCAAACTCACCCCGCTTTCCAACGGAACGCCGGTCCTCGTTGGCAGCGATTCCACGCAACACGCCAAATCAGCTGCGGCAGCTCCTAAAAAACCTGGAGCCGAGGAAACAAAATCCGCCATCACCGCGCTCGAAATTCAAGGCCTTTATCTGCAAAACGACAAAGCCGCCGGTGTCATCGACGATTTCGTGAACAATCTTCTGAAATCCGACGTCTTCGCGATCAAAGCAGAAGAAAAAACCAAAGCTGTTACCAAACGCAGCACTCCCGACGACCAATCCTGGGCTTACGCCTACACCATCGTCATCCCGCTTAAAAATCCCATCGCCCTCCCATGAACCGGGCTCAAAAAAATCCTTTCCTCACCGGCTTTCTCATTGTCGTCGTCCTCGTTGCCGGCGCCTTGGGCTACCTCGTCTATCAGTCCCTCTCAACCTATACCGCGGTCTCCGAGGAATACGACGCCAGCGTCGCCAAGCTACAGTCCCTGCAAAATCGCACTCCCTTCCCAAGTGCCGAAAACAATCAGCGCTTCTCCGAACTCACAAAGGAATACCAGCAAACCTACAGGACCTTCCTTGAGACTGTAGGCAAGATGCAGATCTCCCTTGAATCGGTCACCCCACAGCAGTTTCAGGATCGCCTGCGCGCCGTCGTCTCGGAAGTGGAAGCCAGCGCAAAAACCGCCGGCATTCTTCTTCCCGAAAGCGGTTTTTACATGGGCTTCGACAAATACAAAGGACAGCTCCCTCCCGATACCGCCGCCGCTCCTCTTGCCCGGCAACTCGCTGCCATCAAAGTCATTATCGACCGGCTTATTGAATACAAAGTCGCCAGCATCGACGCAATCACCCGAACCCCGCTGCCCGAAGAAACCGGCCGCCTGCAGTCGGCGGCACCCCAACAGCAAAAAGGCAATCCCCCAAAAAACAACCAGCGACCGCAGAAAAACCAAAAAGACGAGGACCCCGGCATTCTGGTCACCAATCCATTTGAAATCGTCTTCACCTCCGAGCAGCGGCGCATGCGCCAGTCGCTCAACGCCATCGTCAATGCGAACGAATTTTTCATCATCCGCAATCTTTCCATTACCAATGGCGCACTCGAAGGGCCGCCCAAAAATCCACCGGCTCAACCGGCAGCCTCCTACACATCCATTCCCGGCCTGACCCCCGAGGCAAATCCCGACAAACCGGACCTCAACGTCGTCGTCGGAAATGAAAAACTGACCGTCGCCGCGCAGATCGAAATGATCACCTTCAACCTGCCTGCACCCGGCTCAAAATAGCTCTCTTTTTCTCAGACTCCATGGATTGGCTCAAAAAGAATTTCGACCGCGTCATGCTCGCGGTAATCGCATTGCTCGTCATCGCCTTTGCGGCCCTCATCATCGTCAACGCGATGTCCTTTGGAGAACTTTTTCTCGAAAAAAACAGCCGCAAACCAGCGGATAACACACTTCCGCAACCCGACACGGAATTCATTCGCAACGAGATCACCTCCGTGGCGCAACCTGCGGAATGGGTTCCCACGGAAAATTCCGGCTCCCTCTTTGTTTCCGACCCCTACATCGTTAAGGAGAACAAACTCCACAATCCCATGGCGGGCGACGAAATGCTCCACCCTCCCGTTCCAAACTCCTGGATTAACCAATACGACCTCGAATACTGGCGCGGCGACCTGCTGGAGGAAGATCCCGACAACGACAAATTCACCAATCTTGAGGAATTTAGAGGCAAAACGGATCCGACCTCTCCGACTTCGATGCCGCCATTCGCCACCAAACTCCGGCTCGCTGAATTCGTTCAAACTCCCTTCCGCCTCAAATTCAGCGGCTCACCCGACGACGGGGAATCCTTTTCCATCAACACCCTCGACCTGCGCCAGCCCACCCAATTCCTGAAACTCGGCGAGATGGTCAACGGCACCCCCTACAAACTCATCTCCTACGAACCAAAAACGAAGGATAAAAACGGCCTTCAAGTCGATGTCTCCGAGCTGACCGTCGAAAATCAGGAGACCGGCGAAAAAATCGTTTTGATCTACGACACCGTTGTAAATTCGCCAAACGAGTTTGCCGATTTCAAGTACCTCTGGGACGGCTCCACATTTCGGGTGAAAAAGAATGATTCGTTCTCTTTGGAGCCTGAAAAGTCCGTTATATACAAACTCATTGACATCAATAACTCGCGAGCCCTAATAAAACGATCCGATTCCGGGCAGGAGTTCGAGGTGCCCGCGGAAAACCCGTGACACGCACTGCGCTTAACCAATTGATGCTCAAAGATATACCGCTTCCGGCAATCCATATCGCCAAGCCCTCCTGCCACACGCCGAATTGCTTTAACCATGCCCAGAACATCCGTCATTCTTAGCGGAATCACCGCGCTCGCAACTCTCATATCCCCTGTGCTCGCCCAGCAATTCGGCGTTCAGGGAACCGCGGAACGCGAAATTCGCAAGCGGGAACTCACCACGGAATACGCGCAGGACGCCATTAACAAAGGCACTGCAGCCATGATGAGCAAGGACTACGAGTCCGCCTACGCCTACTTCAAGACAGCAGTCGACGCTCTTCCCGCCGGCGGCGAAGCAACCTCCCCGATTCGCGAACAAGCCATGGATGGTTTTGGCCGCGCCGTTGTCAAACTTTCTGAACAGCGCGTCTCCGAAGGCCGTTTTGAAGACGCTGAAACAACCGTCAAGGTCATCCTCGAAGACCAATACAACCCCTCCTACAAGCCGGCGCTCGACCTCCTCGCCAAAATTCAGTCGCCGGATACCTTCAACAAAACGCTCACCCCGGGCTTTGTTTCCAATGTCGAGGAAGTCAAACAGCTGCTTCTCGAAGCCGAAGGCTACTACCAAAGCGCCCGCTACGATCTCGCGTTTAAACGATGCGAACAGGTTCTCAATATCGATAAATACAACATCGCCGCACGCCGGATGATGGAAAAATGCGACAACGCACGCGCGCATTACGCAGACAACGCCTATAACGAAACCCGCTCCGAGCTGCTCACCGATATCACCGCCGCTTGGGAACTTCCCGTCACTCAGTTCGACGTCGGCACCGGCCAGATCATCGAGCAACAGGTTATTGATACCCGCGGCACTGGAGCCATCTCTCAGAAATTGGAGGAAATTCGCATCCCCAGCATCAATTTCCGCGAAGCTACCGTTCGCGAAGCACTCGACTTCATCAAACAGCGCTCGAAAGCCCTCGATACTCAGGAACCCGATGAAAACAAGCGCGGCATCAACATTGTGCTCAAGCTCGATCCTTCAAACGCCGCCGCGGGTGCCAGTACCCGCATCACCCTCGCCCTCACGGATGTGCCTCTGGGCGAGGCGCTGCGTTACATCGCAACTGCGGCAAACCTGAAAATCAAGGTCGAACCCTACGCGGTCGCCGTCGTCCCCATCACGGAATCCACCGATGTCCTGATCACCAAGGAATACAAGGTTCCTCCTGGATTCATCACCAATATCCCAGCCGCCACGGACACAACAGCCGGTGGCGGATTCGGCGGATTTGGTGGCGCCTCGGGCGGAACGGCAGATGCCACCGTTGCTCGCTCCGGAGCCAAGGAGTTCCTCATCGCCAATGGCGTGGAATTTCCAGAAGGCGCAAGCGCCAACTTCCTCCCCAGCAGCAGCAAACTTATTGTTCGCAACACCCAACCCAACCTCGACCTCATCGACCAGATCGTCGACATCGGACTACAGGCGCCTCCCAGTCAGGTTGAAATTGAATCCAAATTCCTGGAAGTCACCCAAAATAACCTGAAGGAACTCGGCTTCGACTGGCTCCTCGGCCAGTTTGCCCTCCCCTTCGGAACTGGCGTCTACGGCGGCGGCGGTACAGCGGGCTTTGGTAACGAAACCACTGGCACCACCACCACGGTAACGGATAACACCGCCACTACATCCAACACCGCATTCCCTTTCCAGGCTCCTGCCTCAAACGGTGTGCCGATCGGAGCCACCTCCACGACCGCCGGCCCGGTCACATCCGGCAACCGGACCGGATCCACGGCCATCAGCGTCAATGCCATTGACGGACTCCTCTTTGGAGGCCCAGCCGGCCCGGCACCAGGAGTGCTCGCACTCGCAGGCGTGTTTACCAACCCCCAATTTCAGGTCGTCCTCCGTGCGCTGGATCAGAAAAAGGGAATCGACCTCCTCTCCGCCCCCAGAGTCACGACCAAGAGCGGCCAATCCGCTAAAATTGAACTCGTTCGAGAGTTCCGTTACCCCACTCAATTTGACCCTCCGCAGCTTCCCCAGACCACAGGCGCCGCCTTCACCCCGATCACCCCAACCACACCCAGCCAATTCGAAACGCGAAATATCGGCGTGGAACTTGAAGTTATTCCAACCGTTGGCCCCGATGGATATACGATCGATTTAAGCCTTTCCCCGCGAGTCACTGAATTCGATGGCTTCATTAACTATGGCAGTCCGATTGATACCGTTGCCCGCGAGGTCTTCTCGAATACCCTGCAGGATCTCGGCAGTGTCGTCCTTACCGGTGGCACCACCTTCGGTCCGCCTGCAACGGTTCGCATTTCTGACAACGTCATCAACCAACCGATCTTCAGCGTCCGCCAGGTCACGACTGAGGTAACTGTTTACGATGGCCAGACTGTCGTTATGGGTGGCCTCATGCGCGAAGATGTTCAAAAAGTCGAAGACAAGACCCCGATCATCGGAGACATCCCGCTCGTCGGCCGCCTGTTCCGAACATCCGCCGATCAGCACATCAAACGAAACCTCGTTATGTTCGTTACCGCCAGCCTTCTCGACCCCGCCGGCCAGCCCCTTTTGAAAGAAGTCGAGGACGACGAAATTTTGCCCGTGCCAGACGCCTCTGCCGTCGAAGGTGAAATTCTACCCGGCGACCCGCTCACCGATCCAAGTCTTTAATGCTGCCGAGTTACCTGATGAATAATTGTTTTCCCTTGAATATGCGCGTCATTGCCATCGCCGCTGCGGTAGCCTCATCCAGCTTGATCAGCGTTTATGCAGGCACTTATGGAGATTCCGGTCAGGCAGGCTCCGGAAGCCTTCAGACCCAAACAGAACGGGAAATCGTCCGTCGGCAGGAAGATTTGATCGTTGCCGAAAATCTCCTCAAAAAAGGTGACGACGCGATGAAGAAGGAGGATTACGAAACCGCGTATAACTCCTATCTCGATGCCGTCGATTTGATCGGCTCCGGCCCCACCACCTCCGCCGAACGCGCAACGGCGCTTAATAAATTCAGCCAGGCTGGCGTCGCCTACGCGGAGAAACTCATCAATTCCGGCCGATATTCCGACGCCGAACGCGTTGCCAAGACTATTCTGCTTCAGCAATACAATCCCACTTACAAACCAGCCATTCAGCTGCTTTCCAACCTCGAGCAACCGGATTACTACAATAAAACAGTCACCCCTCAGTTTGCGGCTGATCGTGAAGAGGTCGCCCGCCTTCTTAGTGAAGCCGAAGGTTATTACTCCCGCGGAAGCTACGACCTTGCCAAGAAGCGTTACGAGCAGGTCCTTAATATCGACCACTACAATATCGCAGCTCGCAAGGGCATGGAGCAGGTCGAATTAGCCAAACAAAACTACTACAACACTGCCTACAACGAAACACGCAGCCGCATGCTCTGGCAGGTCTCCAAGGGTTGGGAACTGCCTGTCCGGAAATTCCAGGGAGGAAAAGACACATTTGGCAGCTCCAATCGCAGTGCGGGGCTTGGTAACGAGGCCATCACCGCAAAACTCAACCGCATCATTGTCCCGAAGTTTGAGCTCAATGACTCAACCATCCGCGAGGCCGTCGACTTCCTACGCCAGATCAGCCAGCAACTCGACACAACTGAAACAGACCCCGCTAAAAAGGGCGTCAATATTTTCCTCAAGCTCAGCGGAGGCAATGATCTTGCCGCCGTCGGCGGAGGTTCTGAAATATCCGCACTCCCTGGCAGCGAAGCCACTCCATCCGAAAGCACTCCCTCGGTCAACGAAGACACACGGGTCACTCTTTCTCTCAACAATGTTCCGCTCTACGAAGCCCTCCGCTACGTCGCCCAGCTTGCGGGACTTAAAATCAAAATCGACAACTTTGCGGTCTCGATCGTTCCAATCACCGACATCAGCACCGAACTCGTCACCAAGGAATACCGTGTTCCGCCCAACTTTATCCCCAATGAAGCACAAGGCTCCAGCGACCAGGGTGGCAGTCCTTTCCTCGCCACCGCAAGTCCCGATGCAGGCCCTCGCCTTAAAGGCCGCCGGAACGCGCAGGAGTTTCTACAGGATAACGGTGTCCAGTTTCCACAAGGAGCCAGCGCCCAATACATCGCCTCCGGCAGCCGTCTGATCGTCCGCAACACGCAGGATAATATCGATTTGATCGATATTCTTGTCGATTCCTCCATCGGCGGCGCCCCCACCCAGGTCACGATCGAATCGAAATTTGTGGAGATTAATCAAAATAATCTCAAGGAACTCGGTTTCGACTGGCTCCTCGGTCCCTTTGCAATCGGCGGCGGCACTTATGGCGCTGGCGGCAATCTCACTGGTGCATCAACGAGCGACTACCCCTTTGTTGAGCCTGGACAGTCGACGGCCATCGGCTCCAATAGCGTCACCAGCGGTTTGCGTTCCGGGCAAGGTGCCTCACCCAATTCCGCCGTCACCATCAATGGACTTGACGCCTTGCTCGCCGGCCTCAAAAGCGGCCCGGCTCCAGGCATCTTCAGTCTTGCCGGGGTTTACACCAATCCCCAATTCCAAATGGTCATCCGTGCATTGGACCAGAAAAAAGGAATCGATTTGATGTCCGCTCCCAAAGTCACCACCAAGAGCGGTTCCAAGGCGGTGATCAATATCATCCGCGAATTCATCTATCCCACCGAATTTGATCCGCCGCAGGTGCCGCAATCGGTTGGAGCAACATCTAGCGGCACCGCCACATCGATCGGCTTTACCAGCAGCGCCGCCATCACTCCGACAACCCCGACCGCTTTTGAAACCCGTAATACCGGCGTTACTCTGGACGTTACGCCGGTTGTGGGTCCGGACGGATACACGATCGATCTCGACCTTGCTCCGGAAGTGGTCGATTTCGATGGATTTATCAATTACGGCACTCCCATTCTTGGGCTGACCAGCGGTGTCGTCGGTGGTGTTTTCGGCCCTCCTCGCTCCACAGTTATCAGCCCGAATGTCATCAATCAGCCGGTCTTCAGCACACGTAAAGTCACCACAAGTGTGACGATCTGGGATGGGATGACCGTTTCCCTTGGCGGATTGATTCGCGAAGACGTGCAAAAAATTCAGGACAAGGTGCCCCTGCTCGGCGACATCCCTCTGGTCGGACGTCTCTTCCGCACCGATGTGGATCAGAAGCTCAAGAAAAACCTCATCATCTTCGTAACCGCCCAATTGATTGATGCCGAAGGCAAACCCGTTCGGACTTCGGAGGAGTCGGAGGAAATCGTAGAACCTCTTGGCCTTCCCGGAGAGATCCCGCCACCCAACTTCCAATTCAAGGCGCCTGCTGGAAAGTAGGACATTGCCAGACTCATTCACGGGCGGCGGGAGGCATGCAAACAGCTCCCCGCCGCCCTTGTTTTGAACACTCTTCCTTCTTAAGATTTTTTCGAAAGAGCGATTCTTAAGTTTCTCATCCCAACGTGCCAACAATCGGAATTACCGGAGGAATTGCGTCCGGCAAGTCGACTCTTCTTAAAATTTTATTGGAGCTAATGGACGTGGATTTTTTCGACTCCGATGCTTCCGCCCGGCAACTGCTGGAAACCCCGGATGTACGCACGCAGGTCATTCAAAATGTCTCCCCGCATGCTTATAAACCGGATGGATCGGCGGATCGTTTTGCCCTGCGGACTTTGGTTTTCGATCATCCTGAAAAACGGAAATCTCTTGAGAATATTCTGCACCCCCTCATCCGGAAACAATGGACTGCAAGAGCCGCCTGCGCCCAAAAAAACGAGCGCCCGTATCTTGTCGATATTCCACTCCTGTTTGAAACAAACGCGGAGCCCCTCTTCGACCGCATCGTCCTTGTGGGCTGTTCGCCGGAAATCCAGCACCAGCGCCTCTTGAAACTCCGTCACCTCGAAGCCAGTCTGGCGGCAAAAATTCTCGCTTCCCAATGGGATCTCGGGGTTAAAATCCAAAAATCGCATCACATCGTTTGGAACGACACTGACCTCGACAATCTTGCAGCCCAGGCAAATCTTCTGGCAGCCATCCTCAATCGACCGAAATGACCGAAACTTCCTCGGCACCTCCTCAACCCGAAAAGCCATCCACTCCGGCACGGATTTTCCTGAATGACCTCCTGCGCCTCAACCGCAGCGAACTTCTGGAAAGAGCCTCTTCGCTATCCATTCGTGCCCGTGCCGACGGAAGCGTGCATCACCTCCTTCTCGATCAAGCCCGCTTCCATCTTTTCCGGAACGACACCGTCACGGCGGAAGGCATTCTTGAACTCGATGGTCAGCGCGGCTTCCTGCGCTGGGCGGAATTCAACTTCCGACCCGGTCCGGACGACATTCTTCTTCCCTCTCCCCTGATTCGACAGCACCAGCTTCGCTCTGGAATAAAAGTCAAAGCCGCCCTGCGCCCTCCACAACAGCGCGAACAAGGTTTGGTGGTCGATGCCATCACAGAAATCGAAGGCACTCCGATCTCCGATTGGAAGCCTGCTCCGGATTTCGAGAAACTCACTCCGCTCTTTCCGAATCGGCGCGTACTCCTGGAAGTCCCCGGTTCGGAGGAAATTGGCCCGCGCGCAATTGACCTCATCGCCCCGCTTGGCATGGGGCAGCGCGGCCTGATCGTCGCCCCTCCCCGTGTCGGAAAAACCGTCCTGCTCAAACAAATCGCCCAAGCCATCCGCGCCAACCACCCGGAGATTCATCTAATTCTTCTCCTCATCGATGAACGGCCCGAGGAAGTCACCGATTTCCGCCGCGAACTGGATTGCGACATTTTCAGCAGCACATTCGACGAATCCCCCACCCGGCATGTCCAGATCGCCGAGCTGGTATCCGAACGGGCCAGACGCCTTGTTGAGATACGCAAGGATGTCGTCATCCTGCTCGACAGCATCACCCGTCTTTCCCGCGGCTACAACAACCTCCAGTCCAAAAAAGGCCGCACGATGAGTGGCGGCGTCGATGCCAAGGCCCTGGCCAAACCGAAAAAATTCTTCGGCGCCGCCCGCAATCTGGAGGAAGGCGGCAGTCTCACCATCCTTGCAACTGCGCTTATCGAGACACACAGCCGCATGGACGATCTGATCTTCGAAGAATATAAGGGCACCGGAAACATGGAGATCCACCTCGATCGCTCCATCGCCGAAACGCGGATTTTTCCTGCGATTCACATCACCAAATCCGCCACTCGAAAGGAAGAATTGCTTTATCATCCGGATGAGTACGCCCGCGTCGTCACTCTGCGCCGTCAGCTTTCCGAGCTGCCGGCCGTCGAAGCAATGGAGGTTCTCCTGGCCAATCTGCGCAACACCAATTCCAATGCTGAACTCCTTCTTTCCGGACTGCGGGGTGTCTAAATCCCACTGCCAACCACTACGTATTTTTCCATGACACTCCGCGAAATCGCAGATCTCACCGGCGGCCACATCGCCCAAAAACACGCATCCATCGAAATCCATGGCCCCGCATCCCTGCCCGAAGCCGGTCCGGGCGATCTTTCTTTTTTTGGCAACAGCAAATACCTTCCCGCCCTCCGTGCAACACAGGCCTCCGCGGTATTTGTACCCCGCGATTTCACCGAGGAGATAGCCGCCTGCTGTATTCATGTGGACGATCCCGGCGCCGCCTTCGCCGCCATACTGACCGCTTTTGCCCCGCCCCCCATCGCCCAGCCGACAGGCATTCATTCCACGTCCGTGATTTCAGAATCCTCCAGTATCGATCCGAGCGCATGCATCGGCCCCAATGCCGTGATTGAACCCGGCGCCACCATCGGCGCCCGCACCACCATCGGCGCGGGCGCTTACATCGGCCACGAAAGTGTCATTGGCGAAGATTGCCATATCCACGTCAACGCCACCATCCGCGAGCGCTGCCGCTTGGGAAATCGTGTCACGATTCACAGCAGTGCCGTAATCGGTTCGGACGGATTTGGTTACGAACTCCGGGACGGACGTCACGTCAAAATTCCCCAGACCGGGATCGTCCAGATCGACGACGATGTTGAGATTGGAGCCAATTGCACCATCGATCGCGCACGATTTGGCCGCACCTGGATCGAGTCCGGCACAAAAATCGACAACCTTGTCCAGATCGCTCACAACGTCCGTGTCGGAGCCAACACCATTATCTGCGCCCAGGTCGGTATTTCCGGCAGTACACGCATCGGCGCATATGTCACCCTGGCAGGCCAGGTCGGCGTGGTCGGGCATCTTGAAGTCGGCGATAACGCCATCGTCGCCGCCCAAAGCGGCGTCAATCGCAGCGTCCCTGCTGGACAGATCGTGGGAGGCGGCCCGGCTCGCCCCATTCAGGAATATCGCGAAAATTGCGCCCAAATCAGCCGCTTGGGCAAACTCTACAAGCGAGTCAAAAACTTGGAGACGAACCCGCCTTCCAATTCCTGACGCCGCCTGTAGCAGTAACCCGCGTTTGACGCATCCAGCCCACAGGGTATACTGCCCGGTTCTATCTATGGAAGGGAAAGGCAGAAGAGTCCTCGTGGGAATGAGCGGCGGCGTCGACTCGAGCGTCACCGCTCACATTCTCAAACACCAGGGGTGGGACGTTATCGGCATCACGATGAAAGTCTGGCCGCAGGACTGCATTTCCCGCGCCGAAGACAAATGCTGTGGTCCTTCTGCCATCGCGGATGCCCGTGGCGTCGCGCACGCCCTTGGAATTCCCCATTACGTCGTCGACGAAGCCGACCAATTCGAAAAACTCGTCATCGACTATTTCTCCAGTGAATACAAAGCTGGCCGCACGCCGAACCCCTGCGTCATGTGCAATGAGAAGCTCAAATTCGGCAATCTCTGGACCAAAGCCCATGCGCTCGGCGCCGACTACGTTGCCACCGGACACTACGCCATCATCGAGCATCCAGAGGAAGGCGCCATCCTCCGCCGTGGACGCGACCAAAAAAAAGATCAATCCTACTTTCTTTTCAGCCTCCGCCAGGAGCAGCTTCGCCACGCCGTCACCCCCTTGGGCGATATGACCAAACCCGAAATTCGCGCCATTGCTCGCGAAATCGGTCTTAAAGTCGCCGATAAGGTCGACAGTCAGGAAATTTGCTTCGTCCCCGGCAACGATTACAAAGCCTTTCTCAAGTCCCACCTTGGCGAATCCGAATTTCACCCCGGTGGCATTTACGACACCGACGGCAACTTCCTCGGCTCTCACGAAGGCATCGAGATGTACACCATTGGCCAGCGCAAGGGCCTCCCCGGCGGCTCCCCCCGGCCCCGCTATGTCGTCGACATCGACGCCGAAAGTTCACGTGTCATCGTCGGCTACGACGAACACCTTGTCCGCGACGATTTCGAAATCGATAACGCCAACTGGCTCATTCCGCCACCAGAAGAACCACGCGCCATCACCGTTAAAATCCGCTACGGCCACCCGGGCACACCCGCCACCCTTGAACCGGAATCCGATGGACGGCATCGCGTCATCTTCCAGACACCACAACGCGCCGTCACTCCCGGCCAGGCCGCCGTTTTTTACGACGGAGATCGCGTCATCGGCGGCGGCTGGATCTGCCGTCAGGCCGCGACCATTCGACTCCATGCCACCATCGCCTGAGGCTTCATCCTCTCCTCAAATCCGCTGCATCGTCACCTCGTTCGAGCAGGAGGAACAAGCCGCGGACATTATTCGCACTCTCGTCCGCGAGCGCCACATCGCCTGTGGCAATATCCTCCGAAGCGTCCGCTCGATTTACATCTGGCAAGACAAACTCGAAGACACCGAAGAAGTCATCGCCATCCTCAAAACTACTTCCACCATGGCGGCCCTGGCTGGCGAACGGCTGCGCGAACTCCACCCCTACGACGTGCCGGAAATCCTCGTCCTCACCCCCGAAGCCGTTGAAACCGCATATGCGGATTGGGTTGCCAAAACCGTACAAGACCACCCCGTAAATTTCCCTTGTTCATCCGCGTAATCTGAAATGGCAAACACAACCCGAATAAAATCCGTGCCATCCGCGCCATCCGTGGTTGAATTTCCATCGCAGTGAGCACCTTTCTCGACCAAATCCTCAAAGACGTTGCCCACGAGCTGGCAACCACCAAAGCCCTCCGGCCGCTCTCCGATATCCGCAGCCGCCTGCCGGACGCCCCCCCTCCGAGGGATTTCCCCGCAGCGCTTTCCACCGGTTTTGGCCTCATCGCCGAGATCAAGGATCGCTCCCCCAGCGTCGGCCCCATGCATGCTCAAAATATCGCCGAAGCCCCCGCCGCCTACGACGAAAGCCCCTGCGTCCGCGCCCTTTCCGTCCTTACCAACAAACACCACTTTGGCATGGACATCCGCCGCCTCGAAGCCATCCGCGCACAGGTCGCAAAGCCCGTCCTGCGCAAGGATTTCATCATCGATGAATACCAGATCCGCGAAGCTCGCGCATTCGGTGCCGATGCCATCCTCCTCATGGCCAACGTCCTCGACGCACCACGCCTCGCCGGTTTCCACGACCTCGCCCGCGAACTCGGCATGCACGCCCTCTTCGAAGTGCATACAGTGGACGAAATCCACATGCTTCCTTCCAAGGCGCATATCGTCGGCATCAACAGCCGCAAATTTAAATCCGCCACCGGTTTCGTCGGAGCCACCGGCAGCTCGAAAACCGACTTCAGCCTCGAATACTCCGCCTTCGAACTCGTCGACCGACTCCCACCCAATACTCTTCACATCGCCGAAAGCGGCATCTCCCCGGCGAACATCGACACTGTCCGCGAAAAGTTTCACGCCGCGCTCGTTGGCACCTCCCTCCTCCGCGACAACCGCGGCATCCGCCATGCGCTCGAGGAATTCGAGTCCGCACTCGGGGAAACCACGCATCTGGAAACACAAAATTAGAAATGGATTCCCCACTTCCCATTTCCCCTTCCGCATTGGACGAAGCCCCCGACACCCCGTTCGACATCTCGCTGCGCCCACCGCTGTTTCAGGAATTCTCCGGCCAGGCAAAAACCGTCGAACGACTCCAGCTCATGGTCGAAGCCGCCCGGCAGCGCGGCGACGTCCTCCAGCACATCCTGCTCAGCGGCCCGCCCGGTCTCGGCAAGACCACGCTTGCCTACATCGTTGGCAACGCCGTCGGTGCCGATGTCAAGACGACCAGTGGTCCCATGATCGAAAAAGCAGGAGACCTCGCCGGCCTGCTCACCAATCTCCAGCGCGGCGACGTCCTCTTCATCGACGAAATCCACCGCCTTCAACCCGCCATCGAGGAATACCTTTACCCCGCCATGGAGGACTTCAAGGTCGACATCATGATCGACCAGGGCCCCAGCGCCCGCAGCATCCAGCTCCATCTCGCCAAATTCACACTCATCGGAGCCACCACCCGGTCCGGCATGATCAGCGCTCCTCTGCGCTCCCGCTTCGGCATGAACTGCCGCCTCGACTACTACACCTCCGAGGAACTCCAGCAAATCCTCCTGCGCAGCGCCGGACTCATCGGCATGCAGATCGACTCCGACGGCGCCCTGGAAATCGCCCGCCGCTCACGAGGCACCCCGCGCATTGCCAATAACTACCTCCGCTGGGTGCGCGACTATGCCCAGGTTCGCGCCTCGGGGCAGACCAATCGCGACATCGCCTCCGCCGCACTCACCATGCTCGACGTCGATGAAGACGGCTTCGACGAAATGGACAAACGCATTCTCGAAGCCATCGTTCTCAAATTCAATGGCGGCCCGGTCGGCGTCAACGCCCTTGCCGTCGCGGTCGGCGAGGATGCCGGCACCCTTGAGGAAGTCCACGAGCCCTATCTCATCATGCAAGGCTACCTCTCCCGCACCCTGCAAGGCCGCATTGCCATGTCCCGCGCCTACCGCAAGCTCGGCCTGGAAGCTCCTCCCAAACCTCAGAACGATCTCTTCGGCTGAGTCAGGAAATAGCACCGTGTTGATGGAACACGCCTCCTCTTGTTGTGAAGGGGCTCTCGATTTCGTCTCCCCCGCAACTTCCGTCTCCACCACCCAGCACCGTCCAAATACTGGCACGCGTGATGCTGCTTAACCCGTCTTTCTCAACTGGCGGCAACGCCGGGCCGGGAAGGTCGATAAAATCAAGATCGTGATCAAAAGGTCTTCACTACAGGGTGGTGGTAGCCAGGAGTTGGTGGGCGGCGGAGAGGCGGGGAGGTGGCTGGTCGGGAAGCTGGAGGTTGAGTTTTTCCAGAAGGATTTTCTGGTCAGCCTCGGGTTGGATGTAGCGGGGCAGGATGAGTGTTCGGCCGTCAGTGGTCGGGAAGTGCACATCGAGCATTTGCATGGAGGCGAACTTGTCGAGAACGGCGCGAGATGTGAGCCCGGGGGCATGGGGACGCAGACGGGCCCGCAGGGTGACGTGCAGGCAGTAGGCCAAAAAGGAGATGAAGATGTGGGCTTCAATCCGGGAGTCGAGTTGGTGGTAGATCGGGCGCAGGTCGAGATCGTCCTTGAGGGTTTTGAAAGCGGCTTCGACTTCCGTGAGCTGGATGTAAAAGTTCCAGAGATCGGCGGGCTCCGCCTCCGGCATATTGGCCCGCAGCAGGTAGCGGCCTTCCCGGCGACGAGCCACTCGCAGTTTAGTGCGATTGAGCCGGTAGCTGAAGCGGGCTGGAGCTTTGCGTTCTTTTGCCGTGGCAGGGTCTCGGGCAATTCGAAGTCCAGGAGTCGCCAGGCGGTGCGATAACGTTCACGGGCCTCTCCGAGTTTGAGCAGGAGTTCGCGGGCAGGAAGGGTCATTTCTGAGAGGTCTGCGAGGCGGCGCAGCAAGCCCCTGAGTTGGCGCAGGCGCATGGCCCGCTCTTTGGCCACCCGGTCGCCAGAGCGGGCATACACATACATCTCGCCGTCTTCGGCGTGGAGTTTGACTTCCACGCCTTCGCGCACTTTTTGCCAAGGCTGCTCCAGAAGGTCGGCCTCGTAGCGGGTCAGGCGGCCCTTGGGGGTTCCCACCAGATACTGCACCGGCGGATCGCTGGCCCGCATTTCGGCCAGGACCTCCTCGGTGGGAATGCCCCGGTCCATGACCCAGATGCGCTGGGCTTTGCCATACTGGTTCTCGATTTTTTTCAGAAAGCCGCGCAGGGTTGTCTTGTCCGAGGTGTTGCCGGCCAGGACTTCGTAAGCCAGGGGGAAGCCTTCGGGCGTCACTACCAACGCAATGACGACCTGTACGCAGTCGCTGCGCTTGTCCCGCGAGTAGCCAAAGCGCTTCTTGGTGTGTTCGGGATCCGGCGCGTCGATTTCAAAATACGTGCTGGTCAGGTCGTAGAGAAGCACTTCGAATTTCGCGCCGAAGAGGTCTTTCCATTTTTCCGTCAGGTGGGTGAAGATCTCGCGTTTATGGGGCAGGAGGCGATCATGGGCTCGGTAAAGCGCGTTCTTCTCCACCAGCGCATAGTCGTGGCCGAGCAGATCGCCCATGGCGCTTTGCTCGAACCACTGGCGGTGCAGTTTCCATTCGCTGCCGGGAGCGATCAGGCGGTAGCACACCAAGGTCTGCAAAATGTGCCGCCAACACGTGCCCTCCCGGCTGTCCGCCAGTCGCTCGCGCCAAAACGCATCGAGGCCGAGCTGGTTGTAGAGTTCACAAGCCAGCCAGCAGGCTCCCCACTGCCGGGGCCGGTGCAGGCTGAAGTCTTTGAGCCGCAGCCCGATGCCGATGTCGGCGGCGTGAACAGGTATCGGACGATCCCAGGCAAAGAGCGCCATTTGCCGAGCTTCCGAGCGCTCTTCGTCGAATCCCTCCAAAATCCGACACCACGAATCCTTCTGGTTGTCGTTGATCTCGCCCAAATAGAGCACCGGGCGTTGTACCACCTTGCCTCCGGCACAGCGCCGATTTTCCACGATCGACCAATACCGGTGTTCCTTGCCGTCTTTCTTTCGCTTGGTGTGGCGCAAAAACATGACGGTTCCACATCGTATTCACATTTTTGTCTTTGAGAAGAGGGTAGGTCTTCACTACAGAGACTTTTTGAACACACCCCTTGTATTTATGCGGGTGCGCGGGCGATTGAGGCGCGAAAAAACCGAAAAATCGCCTCCAGTTGAGAAAGACGGGTTAAGAAGTCCCGAGATGATTCACGCCAATTGCCGTGCTCGGTTTACTGCGGATGATTTTGATTTCATCATTCGTGCGCTCAGTCGTTCAGACCGTGATTCGCTCTCCCTGCAAAAACTTCTCATCGACGCCGACGCACGCGATGAAATTCTCGAACACGACGCCCTTGCCGAGGCGATCCTTGAGTCAGCCGACTCGCTCCGCATCTCCACCCATCTCTATTTTTATGTTCTTTGCCGGAAGGTGCTTAAAAATACCGCCGTCTCAAGCCGGGACGCCGCGGACTACATCGCCGCCCTGCTCGACGCATTTTCCCACACCGCCCGCATGCAGCGGACAGGTTCCTCTCAAAAGACCGACCTTCGTTACCTGAGCGACATCCTCATCGCCCTGCGCAACGCCACTCCCTCCGAAGCCTTTCTGCTTCGCTCCCACCTCGCCAATACCGCGCTCTTCCTCACCGGCATCTTCGCCGAAAACATCGACAAGCGCGCCCGCCGTGGAGCACCCGACCTTTCCTTCTACGAAGATCTTGGTCGCGCCAGTTACAGGAGCGCCGCCGATCATCGCGATGCCAGACGCTTCGATTTACAAAAAATCTACCGCGAACTCGCAGACGGTTTCCAGGAAGCCCGACTGGCTCTCAATGACCTTGCAGGCCGCCTGCTCCATCTGGAAGCTCCGATCACTCCGCCCACATTCGGATGACGACTCTGTTTCAGCAAATTCAGAACCTTTTCGAACGCACCTACACCAGCATCGGCATCAACCTGGAAGACTGTCTTGTTGACTCCACACGCAGCCGGCAACTCGCCGCTCTCGCCGGTGCCCAATGCGCGGAACTCGCCGAGCATGCCCGCACTTTTCTCCGGGCGGTCGATGGCCAGCTTCGGGTCGGCATTTATTATTCCCAATGGTTGATCGAACAACTTGAGCGCCACGATCCCCGCGCAGGCATTGGCGAGCAAAACATTCAGGAGCTCATCGCTTTCGTCGAGGAAATCGACCATGCCCTGCATGCCGCTCTGGCCTTTCGCCGCGGAGACACGCCCAACCGCGAGGAATCCTACGCCCGCAATCTTGAGCTTCAAGCGCATGTCGATACCTACCTTGTGCTACTGCTCTTTGTCGCCTTCTTCCGAAAGGATCGCAAAATTTCCAAAAAAGACCGCAAGTGGCTTCGCTTCCACCTCTTCGAATCGCGCTCCGGCCAGGGCTACGAAGACCCCACCATACGCGCCCGTTACGCCGAAACCACCGCCCTTGCGCGCAAATACACGCGCTACCTCGAATCACTCGCCACCTCGCGCCGGATCGAGGAAATCCGCATCTTTCACGCCCTCCCCTACGCCGACAAACAGCAGCACATCCTCGCTCTGGAATACGGAGCGCGGCAGACCCCCGCAAGCCCGCCGGACAATTTGCAGGAATAGACATTCCTTCCTTCCCCCAATCCTGTAAACCCTGCCTCATGCAGTTTGCCGGCAGTATCGCCACCGTTCTAGGCTTGGGCTTTCTCTACTTCATCAGCGCGATCCCCGCAGGCATTGCCCTGCACCTGTCTCCCTGGCTTTGCGCCCTCAGCGCATGGATCGGCTACTCGCTCGGCGGGCTGCTCATCGCACTCCTCGGCGAACCGGCCCGGCGATTCCTGATGGGCAAATTAAAAATTGAACCCAAATCCGGCGAGCCGAACCTCATCCAGCGTGCATGGAAACGCTTTGGCCTCCCTGCGCTGGGATTGCTCGCACCAGTCACCATCGGACCACAGGGAGCCGCCCTTCTTGGCATTGCCCTTGGCGTTCCCAAGGGACCGCTGGTAATGGCTATCTCGCTTGGCGTCGTCCCGTGGTGCATTGGTTTCACCATCCTCGCCAGGTTCGGCCTCAAGCTCGGCGCATCCTAAGTCGTCGCGGGCTTTGGCGATTCCTTGGACTCTTTCTTTCCAAATTTCGCATTCAGCGTCTCAACGACGTAGAAAGACACCGGCACCAGAAAAATCCCAATCAGTGTCGACGCCAGCATGCCGCCGATCACGGCCGTTCCAAGAATCCGGCGCGATACCGCGCCCGATCCGCTGGCAACAAACAAGGGCACGCAACCGAGAATAAACGCAAATGCCGTCATCAAAATCGGCCGCAAACGCAGTTGCGCGCCAGCCAGCGCGGCATCGAAAATTGATTTGCCACTTTCAAGCTCCATCTTCGCGAACTCCACAATGAGGATCGCATTCTTGGCGCTCAAGCCAATCAACATCACCAGCCCAATCTGGGCATACACATCGTTCTCGTAAAACGTATTCTGGTAGCGGCGCAGCATCAAAGCCGCAAGCGCTCCAAATACCGCGATCGGCGTCGCCAGCAACACGCTAAAGGGCAGACTCCAGCTTTCGTATTGCGCCGCCATAATAAGAAACACAAACAGCAGCGACAGACTGAAAATCATCGTCGGAGAAACTCCTTCAGCCGCCTGCTGCTGCTGGTAGGACATGCCGAAATAGTCATAGCCCATGTCCGCTGGCATCGTTTGCTTGAAGACCTCTTCCATGGCCGCCATCGCCTGCCCGGAGCTGATACCCGGTGCCGTATTGGCGTTAATCTGTGCGGAGCGGAACATGTTGTAACGCATCGTAAATTCCGGGCCAATACTGCTGCTTATCTCAACCAGCGTCGACAACGGCACAGGCGTCCCCTCGCTGTTGCGCACATAAAAGAGCCCCAGATTCTGGATCTCATTGCGAAAATCACCGTCCGCCGCCAAATACACCTGCCACTGTAGACCGAAGCGGTTGAAATAGTTGATCATCACGCCGCCCAGAAAGGCCTGCAGGGTCTGATACACGTCGCTAAGCTCCACACCCTGCTTGAGCACCATCGCGTTATTCACCTTCACCGCCAGCTGTGGCACAGCCGCCAGCAGGGTCGTCGTCACTCGCGAAAACTCGGGCCTCTTTGAAGCCGCCTCGATGAATTTCTGGGTCTCCTCCGCCAGGTATTCCACCGTATTGCCTCCACGATCTTCGAGAATAAACGTCACCCCTCCCGAGGTGCCAATGCCGGGAATAGCTGGCGGCGGAAATCCGAAGCCGATCGCATTCGGCGACTCGGCAAAACGCATGTTGATGTCCTTTAAGATGGCGGGCACCTGTGTCTCCGGGGTCTTCCGCTTGCTCCATTCCTCAAGCCCGATAAAGAAAAAGGCGCTGTAGGTCATCTGCACCTGACTCAGCAGATTGAAACCGACAACCGTCGTCACATGCTCCACACCGGGAGTTGCCTCGATGATTTTTTCAAACTCTGTCGCCACCTCCGCCGTGCGCTGCAAGGACGAAGCATCCGGCAGCTGCGCCAGCGCGTAAACGTAACCTTGATCTTCCTCGGGAATAAACCCCGGCGGCAGTTTGATACCCAGCACCACCGCCGCTCCGGCGACCAATGCAAGAAACAGGAGCGAGAAAAGGGACTTCCGAATCAAATGCCCGCACGTCGACACATACCCTTCCGTAGCCCGTCCAAAATACTTATTGAACCAACGGAAAAACATTCCAAGCGGCCCACGCGCTTCCTTGCGCGGCTTCAAGATCAGCGCCGCAAGCGCGGGACTCAGCGTAAGCGCATTGAAGGCGGAAATGAGCACCGAGATGGCAATCGTCACGGCAAACTGCTGGTAGAGTTCGCCGGTGATTCCTGAAATGAAGACCGTCGGTATAAACACCGCCGCCAGCACCAGAGCGATGGCAATAACCGGCCCCTGCACCTCCTCCATCGCCTTGAACGCGGCATCCTTCGGCGAAAGGCCTTTTTCGATATGCTGCTCCACCGCCTCCACGACGACAATCGCATCATCCACCACCAGTCCGATCGCCAGCACCAGACCGAACATCGAAAGGGTATTCACCGAAAATCCAACCAGCGGGAAGAACGCAAAGGTTCCCACCAGTGACACCGGCACCGCCACGAGCGGAATGAGCGTCGCCCGCCAGCCTTGCAGAAAGACGAACACCACGATGATCACCAGAATTAACGCCTCAATGAGCGTCTTCACGATCTCCTGCATGCCATCCGTCACGGCCAGCGTGGTATTGAGCGCTACATCATACTTCAGACCGGGCGGAAACCGCTTCGCCAGCGTGGCCATGATCTGGTTGGTCTGGGCGACCGCATCCAGCGCGTTCGAACCGACCTGCTGGTAGAGCGCGATCACCGCCGCGGGCTTTCCGTTGAAGCGGCCCTGCATATTGTAACTCTGCGCGCCCAACTCGATCGTCGCGACATCCCGCAACCGAACAATCGATCCGTCGGAATTTTCGCGAACAATAATATCTCCAAATTCCTTCTCCGTCACGAGGCGGCCCTGGGCGCTCACGGTGTAGGTAAATTCCTGTCCGGCCGGCACCGGCGACGCGCCGATCTGCCCCGAGGGATTCACCGTATTCTGCGCACTGACAGCGTTTACAATTTCGTCGACCGTAATGTTGAGCTTGGAAAGCTGATCCGGCCGCACCCAGAAACGCATCGCATACTGCCCGGCACCGAAAACTTGCACGTTGCCGATGCCCTGTACACGCGCCAGCTCGTTGGTGAGATTGATGTAGGCATAATTCGCCAGAAACGTGGGATCGTACCGGCCTTCCGGTGCATACAGCGCATACACAATCAGCGGCGACGTGGTTGCCTGTTCGACCGTAACTCCATAGGCTTGCACCGAGGAAGGCAGCTGCGCATTGGCCTGCGCCTGCCGCATCTGCGTAAGAATCTGGTCGGTCGAACCCACCGTATTCACGTCGAAAAGCACGTTCAGCGTCATCTGCCCGCTGTTGGCACTGATGGAATACATGTACTCCATGTCCTGAACACCATTGACCTGCTGCTCAATCGGCGTGGCAACCGCGGCTTCAATCGTCAATGCTCCCGCACCGACATAAATCGTGTTTACCTGAATTTGCGGCGGAACAATGTTTGGAAACTGCGCAATGGGGAGCTGCAGCAGGCTGACGATGCCGACAATCACCAACACGATGGAAATGACCATCGCGACAATCGGACGATTAATGAAAAAGCGTGACATCAGTCAGCCCTGGCTGGTGTCGGAGACGGTGATACTGCCTCGGCAGGCATGATCCCGGGCTCGGGATTAGCCTCCTGCTCGGTCAAGGTATATGGCGAAGGATTCACCGTTGCACCCTGCCGGATTTTCTGGATGCCTTCGACAACAACGACGTCGCCAGCCTTGAGCCCCGAAGTTATCAACACATCGCTTCCGATCGTGGGCCCAAGCGTCACATTGACGATATTGACCTTGTTGCCTGCCTCAATGGTGGCAATCTGCGACGTCCCCTGTAGATCGATCACCGCACGCTGCGGGACCAGGATTCCATCCTTCGCCGTATCCGTCACCGCCGTCACGAGGCCGAACTGCCCTGGTCGCAGCAAATGTCCGGGATTCGGAAATAATCCTTCGAGCGACAGCGCCCCCGTATTTTGGGTCACCGTGTTATTAACCGCGGAGAGCTGTCCGTCGTGCGGATAGACCGTCCCACCCGCCAAGGTGAGAATGAGCTTTGCCATGCCGGACTCCGGAGTCCTTGGCTTTCCAATCGGAGAATCCTTCGGGTTGGTGAAGAATTGTTTGACGTAGTCAATGTATTGCTGCTCCGCGACGGAAAACTCGACCTTGATCGGATCGACACTCACCACCGTGGCGAGCACTCCGCTGGACGACCCTACCAGATCGCCCACCTGTGCGGTCGCAATGCTCGACAGGCCATTGATCGGTGAGGTGATTTTGGTAAATCCGAGATTCAACGCAGCCTGCTCGACCGCCGCCTGCGCCGCTTCCACCGCCGCCTTGCTGGATTGGTAGGTCTGCGTCTGGTCGTCGTATTCCTGCTGGCTGATAACCTGCTTTTTGTAAAGCTCGGTGGCGCGCTGCGCATTCAACTGGTCCTTGGTCAAAGTCGCCTGCGCCTCCGCCAGATTTCCATTGGCCTGATCCAAAGACGCTTGAAAGGGACGCGGATCGATCTGGAAAAGAATATCTCCCGCTTTAACATACATCCCGTTCTGATAAACCTGCTCCTGTAGGTAACCCGTAACCTGCGCACGAATTTCCGCATTCACGTCGCCAGTAAGCGTCCCCACCCATGTTTGCGTAATAGGCACTTCCTGCGCCTTGACGGTAACGACTTTCACCGGCTCCGGCGGCATGGCGTGCGGCGTTGGCTTTTCACACCCGGTCAGGACCATGCCAGCCACCCAAGCAACTCCAGCCGCCGCGCAGACCCGGCCTCCAACTTGCATGGAGAAGCCTCTGGCAATGGGCAATCCCATCAATTGATTTACGAGGTTCACGCGCCCTCTATTAGTCGGCGGACCCGGCGGAGGAAACAAAAAACTAGAACAACCCGAGAAACCTTTTCCAAAAGCCCTTCCTTTGCCGATTCTCATTTCCAACCCTGCGTCTGGCAGAGTATTCATCCCTCCGCACGATGAGAAACCGCACCGCCATACGGCTTTTGTACGTACTCGCTGTCGCGGCAGGTGTTTTACCCCCCATTCTTTTTCTCGGTTTCGCATTCCGTCAAAGCGTCTCGCTCGTGGAGCGCGATCTGGATTTCATCGGCAGCGGCACCATCGTCCGTGCGGAAAATGTCATAGAAACCATCGCCAGCACCTTGCGCAAAGTCTCCACCATGACCTCCGACGAGGTCTCCGAAGAGACATTGACCACGCTGCGCCAAGCGGTCTTCCTCAACCGCTACCTTCAAGGAATAAGCGTCCGTCGCGGCAACCTCCTCCTCTGTAGCAGCGAGCAACTCCACGCAGCTCCCATCGATGTCGCCACTCCGCCGAACTTCAAATTTCCGAAAACGGGTGAATTTAAAATTCTTGCCCCGACACAACGCGGTTTTCCCAATCCTTCCGTGGTCATGCTCTATGCATTCGCTCCCGATCGCATGCTCGAAGGCCTCGTCGATCCGAATGTTTTCCAGGAATTCTTCGACTACTACGCCCGCGAAGGCGGCTGCCGCGCATTCATCTATCTCGACACGGACAAGCCCATCACCTCATTCGGCATCACCGGCATCAAACACCCCCCTCTCGCCAAAACCCTAGCAACCAAAGACCTCCAGTGGATCGGCAACAGCCTCGTTCAAGTCTCGCAGTCCACGAAATTTCCGATCCGCGTCATCACCGTCACCCCATCCTCCACAGTCCTGTCCAAATGGATTCGCAGCGCCACGGAGTTTGCCATAGCTGGCATCGTGGTGGCCGCCCTGCTCACGGCGCTCATTCTCAGACTCGCCCGGCGCACCCAGTCGCTCGAAGCCGATCTCCGGGAAGCCGTCCGCTACGGAGAAATTGATATTTACTACCAACCCATTCTCAACCTCCTCACCGGAGAGTGTGCCGGCTGCGAAGCCCTTATGCGCTGGCACCACCCGAGAAAAGGACTCATCCCCGCAGGGGAATTCATCTCCATCGCCGAAAAGACCGATCTGATTCTGCCAATGACGGACGTGCTCCTGCGCAAGGTCGTCGACGAGCTTTCCGAACTCCTTCAAAAAAACCCTGAACTCCGGGTGGGACTCAACCTCGCAGCCCAGCACTTCGCCTCGGAAAAAATCCTGCAATCCGTTCAACAGGCATTCGCGGGCCGGATCGATCCCCAGCAAATCATCTACGAAATCACGGAACGCGGACTCATCGCCGACGCCGGCACTCCCGCCCAGGCCGTCATGCAAGGCCTCTCCAAAAACGGCTCAAAGCTCGCCGTCGACGACTTCGGCACCGGCTACTCCAGCCTGAGCTACCTGCAACGTTACAATCTCGATTATCTCAAGATCGACAAAGCCTTCGTCGACGGCATCGACAACCGCGAGACCAGCTCCGGCCTCGTCGATCAAATCATCCGCATCGCCCAAACGATGAAAATGGAAGTCATCGCCGAAGGCGTCGAACACGCCTACCAGGCCGACTACCTCCGCGCCCAAGGCGTCCAATACGCCCAGGGCTGGCACTTTGGCCGCCCCATGCCCGCGGCGGATTTCCTGAAGTTCGTCCGAAAGATAAACCAGGCCGCCGCCCGCTAATCCAGGAACTTTCCCGGATTCAAAATCCCCCGCGGATCCAGCGCGGCCTTGATGACTTCGTGGAGACGCCGCGTTTCCACTGGCAGCGCATCGGCCCACCAGCGTTTCTTGGCAAGGCCGATCCCGTGTTCGCCCGTGATGGCACCCTTCCACGCAACGACCTGCTTGAACAGCTCATCCAGCGCCGCATCCGCCCGCTCGCGAATCGCCGGGTCCTCGTAATTCCCAACCATGATGTTGACGTGTATATTCCCATCCCCCGCGTGCCCGAAACAGGCGATGGGAAATCCGCTCCGTTTCTGCAGGCCCTCCGCGAAGCGCACCAGCTCCACCAGCCGGCCTCGCGGAACAACAATGTCTTCGTTTAATTTCCGCAGCCCGGTCGACTTCAAGGATTCCGAAAACGCACGGCGTAAATCCCACAACCGCTCGCACGCATCCTCCGTCGCCGCCACATCCACCCGTCCAGCGCTCTGGGCGCGCAACAGCTTCGCCAGATCCCCCGCCTCCCCACGCACACTGCCCGGCTGGCCGTCGATCTCAATGAGCACATGCGCACGGCCCGGTGGGAAAGCCGCTCCCGGCTTGAATTCCCTCGCCGCTTCGAGCGTAAATCGATCGGCGATCTCGACAGCCGATGGCAGATAGCCTCCCGAAAACACCGCCTGAATCGCCCGCGCCGCGTCCCGCATCGTCGGAAACCCCGCCGAGAGCGTCGCCCGCGCCGGTGGGTGCGGGATCAACCGCAGCGTCATCTCCGTCACCACGCCCAGCATGCCCTCGGAACCCACAAAAATTCCGACGAGATCAAAGCCCGTCTTGTTTTTAAGCGTCCGCCCGCCCGTTCGGACGACCGTGCCGTCCGCCAGCACCACCTCCAGGCCCAGCACATAATGCCGCGTCACCCCATACTTCAAGCAGCGCGGCCCGCCCGCGTTGGTGGCGACATTCCCCCCCAGGCTGCAATTTTTCAAACTCGCCGGATCGGGCGGATACATCATCCCGCGCTTCCTGGCCCGCGCCTGCAAGTCTCCCGTAATTACCCCCGGCTGCACCACCGCTACAAAATCCCGCTCATTCACCTCAAGGATGCGATTCATGCGCTCCATGCTCATTACGATCCCTCCCTTCGAAGGCACGCACCCGCCGACATAGCCATATCCAGCGCCACGCGTCGTCACGGGCACTCCCGCCGCAAAAGCCGTTTTCATCACAAACGCCACCTCCTCGGTGCTGGCGGGCGTCACTGCCAATTCCGGTATCCGTGCGGCAAACCATTTATCTCCCGCATAGGCGGCAAGCCGCTTCGGGTCGAGGATCACGGCGTCCGCGCCGAGGCGCGTCTTGAACTTGCGAATCACGGACTTCATCGGGGACCTTTCATTGGACAAAAAGGTTCGGCTTCCCAAAGGCCCGTTGTCACGCGCAAACCCTCACCGTTTTGCATCATCCTTGCGAGCCCTCCGCGCCGAGGCGCGCTGGCGTCCGCTGCGCCGCACCATGATCGATAGAAGATCATAAGCCCACCCGCCGAGAAAATAACCACTCACCGCCAGAATCGGACAGATCACCGCCACCCCCACCAGCAGCGGCAGCGGCATTTGTTTGAAAATTTCCCAGGCGGAGTGGTCCCGCATCGCCTCGATCGTCGATCCCCTGCCCAGCAAAAACCCGCCGACATACAGGCAGAAAAAAATGAAAAAAGGCGCCGTCAGTGGATTCGTGATCCAGCAGCCAACCAGGGCCGCGGGCACATTCGAACGGCTGGCGATGGCAAGCAGAGCCGCGGGCAAGCTTTGCAACGGAATGGGCATCATCGAAAAAAACGATCCAATCGCCAGCCCTCTCGCCAGTCCCTGCCGGTCGAGCTGCCACAGATGCGGATCGAGCAGGCGGTCGCCGAGACGCCGGTGCAGCCAGCTGCCGCGCAGGTGTTTCATCCTGGGCATATGGCGCAAATATTTACCCAGGCGGGTGCGTCTCCAGTGCAGCGGTTTCAAAGCGAGAAAGAATACAGCATGCGGCGAATTAAGTTTACAACCGCGATCTCAGCTTGCTTACTCAGCCGCTCATCGGTATACACCAGCATCACTGAGTTATGAAGAAAATCGAGGCGATCATCAAACCCTTCAAAATGGAGGACGTCAAAGAAGCATTGGCCGAGGTGGGCATCGAAGGCATGACCGTTAGCGAAGTCAAAGGTTTCGGCCGCCAAAAAGGGCACACGGAAATTTATCGCGGCAGCGAATACACCGTGGATTTCCTTCCAAAAGTAAAATTTGAAATCGTCGTCGCCGACGATGCCGTTGCCAAGACAGTGCAAGCCATCTCCTCCTCCGCCAAAACCGGAAAAATCGGCGACGGCAAAATCTTCGTGCTTCCGATCGAGACTGCGGTCCGCATTCGCACCGAGGAAACCGGCGAAGACGCCATCTAGGCGGCCAATCGCACGGGTCGTGCTCAAAAAACTGTCCGGACTTCTCAACAAAGTCGCTCCCCTTCCCTGATCCCGAATGCCTGACTGGCTTGTCGTCATCATTCTGGGCATCGTTGAGGGAATCACCGAGTTCATTCCCGTTTCCTCCACCGGGCACCTGCTCATCGTCGAGCACTGGATCGGAGCCCGCCAGAGCGACCTCTTTAATGTTGTTATCCAGTGCGGTGCCGTCGTCGCCGTCATCCCCCTCTTTCGCAAACGCATCGCCATGCTCCTGCGCTGGCGGGAGCCGGCCAGCCGTCAGCTCAACCTCAAGATCTTCACCGCCTTCTTCATTACCGCGGTCGGCGGGCTGGCTCTGGACAAACTCGGATTCGAGCTTCCGGAAAGCCCCCTTCCCGTGGCCGCGGCCCTTCTGGTCGGCGGCATTCTTTTCATCGTCGTCGAGCTGCTTCTCAAAGGTAAAATGCGCGCCGATCAGATTTCCTGGCTCGTTGTCCTTGTCGTAGCCATTGCGCAACTCGTCGCCGCGGTATTTCCCGGCGCCTCCCGATCCGGAGCCACCATTATTTTCGCCATGATCTTCGGCGTCACCCGCATCGCCGCCACGGAATTCTCCTTCCTCGTAGGCATCCCCACCCTGCTGGCCGCAGGAGGTTACAAAATTCTTCAGGCGCTTCGCGACGGAGCCGGCGAAGACTGGACTCTATTGGGCATTGCCACTGCGATTTCCGCGGTCGTTTCCTTCCTGGCCGTCAAATGGCTGCTGCGCTATGTGCAGTCACACAATTTCATCTCCTTCGGCATCTACCGCATCGTCCTTGCCGTCCTCCTCATCCTGCTGCTCCCGGGGGCATGACTCCCATTCTTCCCGACCTCCAGTCGACCCTCCTCTGCGAAGACGTTCGCACCGAGGTCAGCGGGCAGCAAACCCTCGTTGGCGTCATCAACGCGATTCCCGCCCCCGTACTGCCCATCGCCTTCTTCAAGCTCTGTCTTTGGACGCGCTGGTGCGGAGGCCACGGCCGCTTCACCCAGCGCTCGCGGGTGGTCTCCCCGGATGAAGACACCATCATTGCCGAATCCCGTGTCGAATTTGTGCTCCAGCAGCTTGATGCCCACGCCACCAACGTGCATGTCTTCGGCGGCGTAAAATTCGAAAAATACGGCATCCACCACATCGAGATCTATCTGGATGACGAGCTGCGCATGCGCTTCCCACTCCCCGTGCTGCACGTCTCCCAGCATCCGCAGTGAGCAAAATTTCGTTCCCCCAACTTATTTTCAAAGACTTGCGGCATCGGAAAATTGCGTTTACCCTGCCCGCTTATGCGTAAACCGTGGTTCTGGATCGCCTTGGGAGGACTTGTCGTCTCTCTCGCTGCCGCTCCCGACCGCAATGTTGCAAGAACCCGCATCGCCAACGGCTTCGATTTCCCGGTCGGCAAACCCAACGCCGATGGTTATTACAAGGCTCGCGGGTTCCGTGCGGGCGGCCATCCCGGAGAGGATTGGAACGGCATTGGTGGAGGCAACAGCGACCTCGGCGATCCCGTTTACTGCATCGGCGATGGCATGGTCATTTTTTCCCGCGATGTCCGCATGGGCTGGGGAAATGTCGTAATCGTCCGGCACGTCTATGTCGAAAAAGGCGAACTCAAAACCGTTGACTCCTTCTACGCCCATCTCAACAAAATCACCGTCAAGGACGGCCAGCAGATCCGCCGTGGCGACCAGCTCGGTACCATCGGCACCAACCGCGGCATGTATCCCGCCCACCTGCATTTTGAGATTCGTAAAAATCTCTTCATCGGCATCAACCGCTCCGCATTTCGCCGCGACCTTTCCAACTACTTTGTTCCCACCGATTTCATCACCCCCCTTCGCACCATCAAAGGCGGTGGACGCAGCGCCCTCATCGCCATCAATACCTTTGGCCCCAATCAAGGTCTCAACGGCCCCGGCACGGGATCGGATCTAAAAACACAGACTGCAAAAAATATCCCGAAACTTTCCTCCGATCGCAGCTCAACCCCACCGAAAGTCAGCACCTCCCGCCGCTCGACATTCAAGGTCGACCGTTTCGGTGAAGTGGAATCCTTTTAAGCAAAAAATCGGCCCCCAGCCCGAACACTGCTTGAAACCCTGGCTTTCCGGTGTATCGGTTACATCCTTTGTGATGTTCCGACCCATCCGTATCCTGTCTGTTTTTTCCAAACTTCTCCGGGCGGCTGCACCAGCCCCCTTTCATCGAGTGCTTCTTGCCACACTGCTCGCGGCATCGCTCGCCGCCAGCTCCCAGGCAGCTCCCGATTTGATCCGTAAAAGCCTCGTGCGCATCCAGACCAGCTCCCAGGAGCCCGACTATTCCGTACCTTGGAACGCCGGACGCATCGGCGGCGGCATTGGCGCTGGATTTGTCATCTCCGGCAATCGCATCATGACCAACGCTCACGTCGTCAGCGACGCCCGCTACATCGTGGTGGACAAGCTCGGTGATCCGCAACCCTACACTGCCCGTGTCAAATACATCGGCCACGACTGCGATCTCGCCGTGCTCGATGTCGAAGACCCCACCTTCTTCAAAGGCATGGAACCACTCGAATTCGACGGCATCCCGGAAATCGAATCCTCCGTCATGGTATACGGATACCCCATTGGCGGTGATCGCCCATCCGTCACTCGCGGCATCGTCTCGCGAGTCGATTTTCAGCAATACAGCCACTCCGGAGCCGACGCGCATCTGGTCATTCAAATCGATGCCGCCATCAATCCCGGCAACAGCGGAGGCCCTGTCCTCCAGGGCAGCAAAGTCGTCGGCGTTGCCTTTCAGGGCTACAGCGGCGACGTCGCCCAAAACACTGGCTACATGATCCCCACCCCAGTCATCACCCGCTTCCTCACCGACATCGAGGACGGCAAATACGACCACTACGTCGATCTGGCCATCTCGTATTTTCCCTTATTCAATCCAGCCGCACGCGCCGCTCTCGGCCTGGAAAATGATGACCACGGCGTGCTGATCGGCAGCGTATTTGCCGGTGGTTCCTCCGAAGGCATCCTCAAAAAAGGCGACGTCATCATGGCCATCGACGGTCATGCCATCACCAGCGATGGCTCCGTCGAGATGGACGGCAGTCCCGTGGAAATGGCTGAAATCGTGGAACGAAAATTTAAAGGCGAAGAAGTCCGGATCGAATTGATCCGCGACGGCAAGCCGCTCTCACTCACCGTTCCACTCAAGAATCCCTATCCCTTCGATCTCTTCTCCAATGCTTACGATGTAAAGCCCAGATATGTCGTCTTTGGCGGACTCATTTTCCAGCCACTCGACGAAAATCTCTTCAACGCCATGCGCATCACCAACCAGCGCACGAGCTACTACTTCGATCACTTCATTGAGGATGATCTCTACAAGGAACGCCCCGAAATCGTCATCCTCAGCAACATCCTTTCCGATCCAGTCAATGCCTACGCCGACGAATTCCGCCAGTCGATCGTGGACACCATCAACGGTAAAAAAATCAAAACCCTCGCCGACGTGGCCTCCGCCTTCGCCCAACCCGCGGACTACTACGTGATTGAGTTTCTCGGCGCAAGCCGGCCCGTCGTCCTCGAGGCAAAAGCCGTCGCAGCCGCCCGCGACCGCATCATGTCCCGCTACCAGGTGAACGCCGAATCCAATCTAAAGAAATAGAAAGAGTGAACTCCATCCGCCTTCTTTCCATCGCGCTCATCGCGCTCATCGTGCGCCCGTCCCTCGGCGGCGAACCCGCCGGCACAACCCCGATCGCCACCGCGCAGCGCATTTCCACCCAATCCGTCATCCGCGTCAATTCGACGAACCAAGCCTATAACTTCGTGCGCCCGTGGGAAAAACGCCAGCCCTTCACCCGTCGCGGCATCGGCGTCATCCTCCCTGGAGACCGGGTTCTCGTCACCGCCGAACTCGTCGGAAACCATAATTACATCGAGCTGGAAAAACCCTCCAGCTCCGAGAAATCCCCCGCCGACATCGAACTCGTCGATTACGAGATCAATCTCGCCATCCTTAAGCCCCAGGACCCCAGCTTCCTCAAAGACAGCATCCCGATCTCTACCGCTGGCACCGTCAATGTCGGTGATGCCGTCGACATCCTTCAGGTCGAAAATAATGGCGCAACCGCCCTCACGCCCAGTGTCGTCACCACCATCACGGTAGGCTCCTACCCTATCGAACAAATCGGCCTGCTCCTCTACAAGACAAGCGCTCCGATCCAATACCGGGATAACAGCTTTTGCCTTCCGGTATTCAAACGCGGCAAACTCGCCGGCCTCCTCATGCGCTACGACTCGCGCTCGCAGACCGCCGACCTTATTCCCGATCCCGTTATCGAAAAATTCCTCCAACGCGCTGAATCCACTCCTTACCAAAGCTTCCCGCGAGCCGGCCTTACCTATTCCCCCACGCGCGACCCGCAATTCCGCCGCTATCTCGGCATGAAGGACGAAACCCGCGGCATCTATATCTCTGCCGTCCTGCCCGGTAATTCCGCCGAATCCTCCGGCCTCAAAAAAGGAGACGTCCTGCTATCCGTCGCCGGACACGACATCGATCAGGACGGTAACTACGAACATCCCGATTTCGGAAAAATCCCGTTCCCAAACATCATCGCCACCGAATCCCTGCCAGGCGACATCCTCGATCTAACCGT
>Ga0351861_1037_pt1 | contig 30151 bp, 26 predicted proteins | sample BONcelHFGM3001F9_FD_206795 | JGI IMG/M metagenome (GOLD analysis project Ga0351861, IMG submission 206795) | Enriched cells from coal bed in the Powder River Basin, Montana, United States - BONCAT cells FGM rep2 HSBNCT.FGM.300.1.F9 ...
GGCTGGGGTGGGCCCGATGGCGGCCAAACAGGATTCAAACATATATTCGAACATGCGACGAATAATCGATGAATTGCACTTGATCCTGGGATTCAGATAAATTCGTTCCAGATTGAATGCCTTCAGCGCTTCGACCACCCGGCTGATCGCCGGGCTGAATGCGATAAAGGGTTGATCCGCGCTGTTTTGAATGATATCCGTAACCAACCGGAATACAATGGTTCCATTGGTGTTTCCCAAGTGTTGAACGCAGGTTTGGGGAATCTCATCCCGGTCGATCAAACTCAGACGAATGGCATCCTCGATATCCCGGCCAATATAACTGATGGTGTCGGCCATTCTCACGACACAGCCCTCCAGAGTCATGGGGTGAAGCGCTGTTTCCGGACGATATTTTTTGGTTTCCCGCTCCTGATCCAGAATTGAAAAATTCTTTCTGTCAAAAGGTGTCAGTCGCTGATTGTGAATTTCCCCGTCATGGCAGAGAATCCCGTCCAGGGTTTCCAGACACAGGTTCCATCCCATCCCATTTCGTTCAACCTGATCCAGAAACTGAACGCTCTGGACATTGTGGAGAAAATAACCAATTCCGCTTTTATGGCATAACTCGGACAGATAGATTTCTCCTTCATGTCCAAACGGCGTGTGCCCGATATCATGACCCAGAGCAATGGCTTCGATCAGATCTTCGTTCAACCCCAGGAAACGGCCAATGGTTCGCGCAATTTTTGAAACCAGTTGAACATGAAGCACCCGATGGGTGATGTGATCATTTTCAATCAGATAAAAAACCTGGGTTTTGTCAATATATCGGGTATAGGCGCGGGAGTGCAGGATTCTGTCCACATCCACGGAAAATGGCGGACGATAATCGTTTTCCATCTTGGCTTCCGCCTGGCGGCGAGATGCGCTGTCGCTATAGGACGCAAACCGGGACAGAATGCTCCTCTCCCGTTTATCCAGCAAGCCGCGTATGGTTAAAGGTGTGGAAAAATCAAATGTCTCCATTGTCGATCATGGCCTCCATCATCGCCGAATAATTCAGACCTGCCTGCCGGAATCCTTCTTTCCCATATTTCATGTTGGCTTCCAGCACATAATATGTGTCATTGCAACAACAAATATCCATACCGACATCATTCCAGTGGCACATTCCGGCTGCATGAAGCCCCAGCTCCAGCGCGGCAATCGGAATCGAATCAAAAGAGACACGGCCCCCGACTGCCACATTGGTTCGAAAATCGCCTGCCGGTGCAATCCGCCAGTAGGCATGAACCACGCGATTGCCGATGACAACCACGCGAATATCCTGTTTTATCGGTAAATATTCCTGAATATAGGCAATGGGTGATTGTGTCAGATAGTCATTCAAATCCGTTTGGTTTTGAATCAGAAACACGCCCCGGCCCATCGCCGATCCTCTGGGAATTTTTCCAATAAATGGAAACATGAAATCAGTCGTGATGTGCATGCGCTGGCGATTGCCATAATAAACCCGGGTGCGGGGGTGGGGAATGTCCATTAACGAAAACAGGGCCGTTTGCCTGATTTTGTCCTGAGCAAAGCGGTAAGTGTGGCAACTGGGAAACATCATCTTTCCCATGACATCAAATAATTCGGCATAAAACGAAGTTGGATAATAAATCTTGGGGCAATCCCGTATCAATGTCTGTTCCGCATGAGAATATTCAAAAAAATTGGCCTTGACACCCAAAGTCAACACATTCCTGCAATCTCGAAGACGGGATTCCAATGCAATGGCTGTATGGGCAGGAAACATATCGATTCTGAATCCACCTCTTCAGGGTTATCCTAGCTGTTCGTATTCGGGCGGACAACTTTCTTTTTCAACCCTTCTCGTATTTTTCGCTCTCACGGAGGCGACAGGATAAATATGTCCGCAGACACAGGTGGATCGATCCAGATTGTTTCCATATCCAACTGAATGCCGACATCGTCATCATTATTCAATATCAAGCGGAACGGAATTGGATACCCATCGACGTCTTTACGTTCCTCATAGATAACCCGGTATTCAAGATTCCCGGCATCATCGAAAAACTCGATTCGATACGGTTCATTGGCGTCGGCGTTCAGAAAGAGGATCTCGCTGGGCTTGCCATATCGGCCAATCAGCGTCAACGCAATCTGATTTCTATTTATATCTTCAATCAGCGAAGAAGCCATATGATTTCGAATGGGTACTCCCCCGGATGCAATCCCGATGAGTTCACGGGACTGAATCGGAAGATTCAGCATCTGTTCCAGGCTGGCGTCAGAGGTCTGCTTCCGGTAAAATCGGTTATCGCTGTGCGACATCAGATAAACCCACTCACCGTCAGCAGCCAGACTTACCACCGGAAAACCGGTAATTGCCATGATCAGAATTCGGATTTTGTCGGGTCTGACTACGGTCCACGCGGTCCGGGCGGTCTGCGTCTGATCAGAATTCCAGATTTTAATTCGGCCAATGCCTTTCATACTGTGAATATTCAGATTGCGGGACTGAAGCCGCATCAGAATATCAGTGACTTCAGGTGAATCCGGCTGGATGGCTACAGGATATGATCGCCCTGGAAGATTTGAGAGAAGACCACTGCAGGAAGGCAACGTCAAAAAAATCATGGATACAAAAACCAGTTGTATCGCAGTCCGTTTAGTTTCCACGACGCTCCAGGTCTTTGATTTTCGTTTTAACGGATTCCGGCGATCCACCCTTGCTTTCCAAAGACCGCCTGTAAAACTCCAGCGCCTTTTCGGTGTTGTTAAGCTTCTGGTGGACATCCCCCAGATGTTCCAGTATTGCGGCATCATCCGGAACCAGACTGAGGGCTTTTTCCAGATAGGTGAGCGCCCTGGAATAGTCTCCTTTCTGATAGTATACCCACCCAAGGCTGTCTGTGATGTAACCATCGTCCGGTTTATAGGTCATGGCATCCAGAATCAGCTTTTCAGCCTCATCAAGGTTTTCACCCATATCGGCATACGTATATCCCAGATAATTGAGCGTATTGGGATTTTTGGGGTTCAACCGGATAGCGGTTTTCATGGCTTCAATCGCATCCGCCTTTTTACCCCATTTATCAAAAACCACACCCAATCGAAAATAATACTGATCATTTTCAGCGTCCAGTGCAATACCGGCCTGAATGGATTCGATGGCTTTTTCAAACCTGCCGGCATCTTCGTGAATTGCCGCCATATAGAGATAAAAATCCGCGACATTGGGTGTGTTCTGAATGGCGGACGTGATCGCTTTCAGTGCCTCATCTGTTTTTCCCGTATCCTGAAACAGAAACATGGCATGCATAATGGCGTTTTCATAAAACTGGGACCGGGAATCGACCTTCAGATAATGGGAAATAGCCTGATCCTTATTCTCATTGGCTTCATGGGAAATGGCGGCAATATAATGAAGTGAAGAATTATCCGGTGCACCTGCAAGCATGGCCTCGGCAACCGGTGTCAACTCACTGAAACGCTGGGTTTCCAGATACATTTTGACAAGCGTCTTCACAATATCCGGATTGGTCTCACTTTTCTGTCCCAGAGTCAGATACAACTGACGGGCCTTTTCATTCTGTCCGACAGCCTGATAGGAGGCACCCAGGAGAAGAGCGGCCCGAATATTATCCGGATTGATTCGAACAAATCTTTCACTAACCTGTTGCGCCGCCTCGGGCCGTCCGGATTTTTCATAAAGCGCAATCAATTCAACCCAGGGTTCTTCCAGATCCGGTTCAATTTCGATGGTTTTTAAAAATTCCGCTTCTGCGGATTTTATATCTTCCTGTCGGGTATAAATTTTGCCCATATAAAAATGGGCCACATAGGATTCTGGATACCGTTCAACCAGTTGCCTGTAAATCCGCATGGCGTCGTTGAGGCGGTCGCTGTCCATATACAGCTCTCCGAGAGCATGATAAACCGGCTGCCGGGATGAATCGATGATCAGCGCCTTCTCAAATGCCTGAATGGCATTTTCCACCCGATCCTGTTTCTGATGAATGTCTCCGATCATTATCCATGCATCAATATCGTTTGGATTACGGGTCGATAGCTCGTTCAAAATTTCAAGAGCCCGGTCCTCCTTCTTATTTTGAAGATACATCATTGCCAGGTCCCGCTTTAAATAATCGGAATGCGAATCCGCCTGAACAGCCTTCTCCATCAGGGAGATGGCCCTGTCCGGATTACCCTGGGTCCACTGAATCCGGGCATCGGTGTACAGATAATAGGCATTATCGATGGGACTGGATTCTGGCAGGATTTGAGTGCCTGATGGTTCAGAAGGCAAGTCGATAACAGATGGCTCAATTTTTTGAAACAGGGTACATCCGTTTATCCAGAGCAAGACAAACCCGGCCAGAATCAACTCCATACAAATCCGGTTCATATGCGCGTTTCCTCTGAATTATTCAGCCAGGCTGTCTTCAAGATAAGATGCGAAATCCGGCAGTTCATTTTTGAAAAACTCTCTCATTTTTTTGACAATATTCTTTTCAACCTGTCGAATCCGTTCTCTGGAAATGCCGTATCGATCCCCAATTTCCTGAAGTGTGGCCGGAGAATCCGAAAAAACACGAAGCTCAAAAATTTCCAGCTCGCGCGAGGTCAGCATCTTTTTAAATCCATCAATTTTCTGATGAAGCAGATGCTCAATTTCTTTTTTGGCCAGTTGATCTTCTGCTGAGTCGGTTTCTGTACTGATGAAATCAATCCGCTCGGTATCGGAATCTTCCTTGAGAGGCGCATCCAGGGAGATGTCCCAACTGTCCAGCCGTTGGTCCATATCCACGATTTCCTTTTCTGTAACGCCCAGTTTTTCGGACAACAGTTTTGGTTTGGGGTCAAACCCCTGATCGATCAAATTCTGTTTTTCTTTTTTCAATTTAAAGAACAGCTTGCGCTGCCCCTGGGTGGTACCGATTTTAACCAGACGCCAGTTATCCATTATAAATTTAAGAATATAGGCCTTTATCCAAAACGATGCATAATAGGAAAATTTGACGTTTTTATAGGGATCGAATTTTCGGGCAGCCTGAATCAGCCCGATATTTCCTTCCTGTATGAGATCCAATAGGTTCTGCATCCAGACTCTTTGAAATTCAAGGGCAATTTTAACCACCAGTCTCAGATTGGATGTAACCATTTCATAGGCTGCCCCTGAATCATTGTTTTCATAGATTCGAAGTGCCAAGGCCCGTTCCTGTTCACGGGTCAGAAGTTTATAGGCGCTGATTTCAGCCAGATATCGCTGAAGCGGATCAAATCGAACCAGCGATTTATCCGCGATGGTTTCTATGTCAGGTGATTTTTTTTTCATATGAATTTGATGTTTACATACACAAAATCGTATGGTAGAAATTGTAGTTAGTGTGCGCCTGTAGCTCAGATGGATAGAGCAACGGACTTCTAATCCGTAGGTCAGGGGTTCGAATCCCTTCAGGCGTGCCAATTAAAACAAAAAATTTACTACAACATGACATTGAATTTCTCTTTTCGATCAAAACACCATTCTGAATAATCACTGAGAAATTTCAATGATGTTCGTTTTGTTTGTGGCGGTATCTTTATCAAGATTCCCGTCTTCGGTCAACCAAAACAAAAATCTGCTATTGCTTTCAAGGTAACGATTTTGGGAGTGTTATCGGCCGGGAATGACCGAAAAAAAATACTATCCCCTCCCTGCTGCCTTCAATCAATCTTTGTTTTAACGTCCATACAATATACAATAATCTTCCTTGCCCATTTTCTCGGTTATCATGTATAAACAATAAACTATTCAAAAATTGATGAACAATCGTTTAACAATTCAAAAGCCGAATTTTAAGGTTTCATCTTTTTCATGAGCGCAAAAATCATCGGGATTGGCATTCACCATCACGGTGTTTCCGCTGTGGTCATCCGAACGGGATTTCAAAAAATTCAACAGGAAGCCCATTCATATGCGGAATATTCTCCAAAAGATGGAATGTCTGAAGGAATTGCCTCCTGCCTGGGCAGTCTATCAGAAGAGACGGATATCGCTGGAATGCCTACCGCCATCTCGCTTCCATCCGATGATCTGTTTTACCGAAATTTAACCATACCGTTCCGCCGGCGCCATGAGATTGAAAAAATTCTGCCCTGCGAACTGGAGCCACTCCTTCCGGTGCCGATTGAAAAACTGATAACGGATTTTCAGATCATTGAAACCCGTTCCGGCAGATCGAACCTGCTTTCCGTCTCTACGCCAAAGATGTTGATTGCCGATATCCGAAATGCCTGCAAGCCCTTTCGTCTTGACATTCGCCGTATCCTGCCGGGCATATTTGCGACTGCACTGGCGCACACACACCTGTCCAACTCGACCAAGAACCGTCTGATAATGGATATGGACAAACATACCCTTTCATTTTGCATCATTGCCGGTTCCCAGATTTATCTGGTTCGAAGCGTCATTTTGAATACGGAAGACACATCCTTCATGGATGCGGCTGGAATGGAAATTCAACGAACCCTTCTGGCCGCAGAGCAAACAATTGATAACGCTTTTTCTTTGGATATGGTTTATGTAAATGGCAGTGAGGGAAAACCGGTTTCGAATTTATGCAGCACACTTTCCCACACGCTGAACATTCCGGTACAACCACTGGAATTTTTGGGTGACAAAAGTCCGATCCGGGACGTTTCATCCGTATCAAACCACCATTCAACAGCCATGAACAACGCTCTGGCGTCTGCGATTGTTCTGGGAAAAGCCATTCCAGGAATCAATTTCAGGGACAGGTCAGCATTGATCTGGAATCTCTGGTATGATTACCGCTTCAGATGGATTGAGCTTGGGGTATATACGGCTCTTGTGCTGATACTGGCAGGGACGACGCTATCGATCGATATGTTTTTTAAAGAAAAACAACTGGACCGTTTGAATCATCAGGTCACACAGATGTTTTATTCTGTTTTTTCAAAAGACACACCGATGGTTGAACCGGTTCATCAACTTCGACTTAAAATCAAGGAAACAGCTCGGAACGACTGGCTGCAGCTTGGCAGCGAACACGGACTGCTTGATATTCTGAATGGTATCAGTAAAAATACGCCGCCAGAACTGAAGTTGACGATCCGTCGACTGACATTTGATGAGAGCCGGGTTCAACTGGTTGGATATGCACCGGATTTTGAGACGGTTTATGAATTCAAACGACGGATCGAAGGAAGCGGGTCCTTTAAAACCGTCATGCTTCATTCCTCTACCCAGGACAAATCCGAAGACCGTATCAATTTCAATATGGAAATGAAGCTGGACCCGAAGAATAACCATATGACCTCTGACCTCTGATTCATGGATCAGTGACATCCGGTTCATCATGCAGAGGGTCGACAACGGGTTTCCCGCGTAAACATGACCAATATCAGCGAGAGAATCAACCATGCCATCATCAGAGAAAACGCATGGTGATACGCAACAAGATCATACAGTCGGGCACCGTTGGCTGTTTGCCCCTGCCAGTACCGGTCAAGGACGTAACCCATGGCCGGTTGAAGAAGGGTTGGTCCCAACATCACACCCATATTGATGACACCCGATGCCGTCCCGGACAAATGCTGGGGAACGGATTCCTTTTCAAAAGCAAAACCGATGATCATGGCGCCTGATGTAAAACCGGTGAACGCGAGCAATCCCAAAAGACCGGCATGGTGAAGTTTCGGCCAGTAAAGGATGATTCCCCATCCCAGGGTAGTGGCCGCAGTACAGATTACGTAAAGGGGCTTTCGAAGACGGATTTTGTCTGAGAGTCCACCCAGTATGGGGCCTCCGACTGCCCACGCCATCAGAAGGATCGAGCAGGCACCGGCTGCCTGCGTGACGGACAGATGATAATGCGTAGTCAGAAATGGAACGCCCCATAATCCCGAAAATGACAGGATACTTCCGACGATCCCGCCTGGAACAATAAAAAGCAATGCCGTATTTCGGTAACGAAAAATAAGGCGGATTCCGGAGATAATTCCGACTGAAGTGGATCCGGAATCGGGTTGATCGAATCTGGCGTAGCTGATGTAACCTTTCTCGGTCGGGTCATCCCGGACCAGTATCCAGATTGCCAAGGCCACCAGAAAGGTAAAGACCGCCGACCCGGACATGACACTGCGCCATCCAACGGCATCCACCATCCATCTCAGGGGAACACCGGCTGCCACAGCACCGACCACACCGGTAAAAAGGGCCAACCCGGAAACGAGTGCATACCGAACTGTCGGAAACCAGTGGGCTGCAAGTTTCAACATGCCGACAAATGCGACAGCCACCGATCCGCCCACCAGAAGCCTTCCTATTGCTGCCCAGTACAGACTGTCCGCCAGAGAAAACAGGAGTGATCCTGTCCCGGCAACCAGAGCGCCGGCAGCCAGCAACCGCCTGGGGCCCAGGCGATCCGCCAAAATGCCTGTCGGAATTTGCATGGCGACATAACTGTAAAAATAGAACGCCGACAGATGACCCAGCGAGGCTGCCCCAATCTGAAATTCGGTCATCAATTCCGTAGTCATGACTCCGGGAGCCACTCGCTGGAAAAACCCTATCAGATAAAAGACCGCACAAAGCCCCCACATGCTCCAGGCCAGACTTATCGGCGGATTGTGATCACCTGCGACTGGGTTTAATTTTTCTTTCATGTAATTATTTTACCGTGAAAATGCATTGAAAAAATCAGGGTCGGGAATGGCGATCATTCGATATCTTCAATCAGATCGTTCAGGGTTTCCTGAAGTTTGAAATCATCGGTCAGGGGAAGACAGATCGCGGTACGGCAGGCCTGGGACAGAGAAACACCCCTGCCAATCATCTGTGCCGCGTAAATGAGAAGACGCGTGCTGGCCCCTTCGGTCAGGCCATGTTCCCGTATCTGACGGATTTTTCCTGCCAAAGACACCAGCCGGGAAGCGGTTTCGGAATCCACCCCGCCTTCATGAGAGACAATTTCAGTTTCTGTTGATGGATCGGGATAATCAAACGCCAGGGAAACAAAGCGTTGTCGGGTACTCTGCTTCAGATCCTTTAAAATGGACTGGTAGCCCGGATTATAGGAAATGACCATGATAAAATCAGGGTGGGCCACTATGCTTTCCCCGATCTTGTCAATAAACAGGGTTCGCCTGGAATCTGTCAGGGGATGAATGACAACCGTTGTATCCTTTCGGGCTTCGACAATTTCATCCAGATAGCAGACAGCACCCGATCGAACGGCCCTCGTCAATGGACCGTCCACCCAGACTGTCTGATCGCTCAATAACAGATACCGGCCCAGCAGATCAGATGCAAACAAATCTTCGTGACAGGATACCGTTATCAGCGGCAGTCCCAGCCGATGCGCCATAAATTCCACAAATCGGGTTTTGCCACATCCGGTGGGACCTTTCAGCATCACGGGCAACCGGGCCGCATATGCCGCCTCAAACAGCATGATTTCATCGCCGGAGCACGCATAATAGGGAGTTTTCTGTGTGTGATCGTGTGTCGGTTTATCAGAAATTGTCATGGCTTCCTTCCTGTCTTTGGCATCAATGAGTGGTGTAGTATAGTCTTCGGAAAACGGTGGGTCAAGCCGACAAACGGATTGACCTTTCAGCAGTCCTGCCTTTACAATCCATTGGTTGTTTAGTATCCTGTTCAGAACACGTTTCCGGCATGATTCGAATTCTCTGCAACGAGGTGATATATGATGTGTTTTTTTTGTCGTCCACTCAAGTTCATGATGCTTTTGCTGACGCTGTCATTGATGCCAGGCATTGTGAACGCTGCGGATATTCTGAGAATGGGTGTGCTGCCGGTCGTTGATACCCTGCCGTTATGGGTGGGGCTGGCAGAAAAAATGTTTGAACAGCAGGGCATCACATTGAAAATGATACCATTTGAAAGTGCCCTGGAACGGGATGCGTCCCTTCAGGCAGGCAATCTGGATGGATATTTTGGCGATGTTCTCAACACGATCCTGTTGATTCGCTCCGGCCAGAAAATCAAAATGATCACCACCGCCTATCATACCCATCCGGATTTTCGCATGTTCGGAATTGCCGTATCGCCAGAGTCCGGTATTAAAACCCGTGACGAACTTCAGGGGAAATCCATTGGTATTTCCCGCGCAACGGTTATCGAATATCTTTTGGACAGAATGCTGATACAATCCAAATTGAAAACCAATAGCGTTCAACGCCAGGACATCAAAAAAATTCCCATCCGCTTGCAGATGCTTCTATCCAATCAAATTCCTGCTGCGCTTCTGCCCGAGCCGCTTCTGACATTGGCCGAGTCCAAAGGCGCGGTCATCATTCTGGATGACCGCTCACTGAATACGGCAGAAACGGTTCTGGCAGTGGACATGAAATGGGCCAGTGCCGACAATAGCCGTATCAGCCGGTTTCTTGCGGCTTATCAGAAAGCCGTAACCCGTATCAATCAAAATCCGGATGACTTTAAGGATATTCTGGTCAAACATACCCGCTTTCCCATGCCGGTGAAAGACCAGTACCGGATACCTGTTTTTCCGAATGTTTCACTTCCGTCTGCCGCTGATATCGCAGATGTTCAGGATTGGATGGTCGAAACCGGGGTTACGGATTCACGGCTCGATTATCGTCAGATTGTTCATCAACCGTAAACAATCCGCTGCCGCCAATGATTTCTGTCAACGCCATATGCAAGGTTTTTGATTCGCAAGACGGATTGGTTTTGGATAACATCACGTTTCAGGTGGACAATCATCAGACCATTTCCATAATCGGCCCATCCGGGTGCGGGAAGACAACGCTCCTCTACATTCTGGCCGGACTGATTCCGCCAACAACCGGGCATACGATCATGACGGACCGGAGACATCGGAATAAAAAAGGCAAAACCGCATTCGTACTTCAGGACTTTGGCCTTTTTCCTTGGAAAACCGTCAATCAGAACATCGAACTGGGCCTGAAATTACAGCGTGTTCCGGCCAAAATCCGAAAAGAGGCTGTCGAGCGACTGTTAACGGATATGGGAATGCCGGGCATGGGTGCCCGATACCCGTCCCAACTGAGTGGCGGCCAAAAACAGCGGGTGGCAATCGCCCGTGCTCTGGCAACGGATCCCGATATCCTGCTGATGGACGAACCGTTCTCCTCACTGGATGCCATGACCCGCGAGCATCTTCAAAATATGATGCGTGACATGTGGATTAAAACCAGAATCTGCTACCTGATTGTAACACATAGCGTGGAAGAAGCCGTATTCATGGGAAGACGCATTCTGATCCTGGCAGGGCGCCCCGGGCGAATCAATACCGTGATCGATAATCCGGATTTTGGAACCCCTGATTTTCGTCTGAAACCTGCATTTTTTGATTGCCAGAAACAGGTTCGTCTGGCACTTGAAAAATCATTGTGAACACTGGCATTCGCTACAGCCTGTCTATTGCCGGCCTGCTGATTCTGTGGAAGCTGGCTGCGGAATGGGCGTCTTTGGACATGCTGCCTGCGCCCGAGGTTGCCTTGACCGAATTTGGCCGGGAGGTCAAATCGCCCCTTTTCTGGACTCATTTTCTATCAAGCAGTGTTCGGGTGGTATGCGCCATGGCCGGTGCGTGGCTGATCGGTTTTCCAGCCGGTATCCTGATCGGATATTACCGTGTGCTTGACCGATTCATATCACCCATCATTTTCCTGACCTACCCGATTCCCAAAATCGTTCTGCTTCCGGTCTTTCTGGTTGTATTTGGACTGGGTGATTTCAGCCGAATTTTCATCATCGCCCTGATTATCGGGTATCAGATTCTGGTGGCGGCCCGGGACAGTGTGATGCAATTGAATGCCAGGTATCTGGACGCCTTTCGATCCATGGGCGGCAAACCGGTTGAAGCCATCTATCACGTTCTGATTCCGGCGGCTCTGCCCCAGGGATTCACAGCCCTTCGCATCGGTGCGGGAACCGCTATTGCCGTGCTCTTTTTTGTGGAATCGTTTGCCACAGAAAGCGGCCTGGGATTTTTTATTATGGATTCCTGGGGACGTTTTGATGGGGGTCGGATGTTTGTCGGCATCATGGGCATGAGCCTTCTGGGGATTCTGCTGGTCGAGGCGGTCGATTACCTGGAACGGACATTCTGTGCATGGAAATTTGTGGAAACCGGTAGAAATGTATCCGATGAAAAATCGGGTTTCCTATGGCAGAAAGTTGGCGTATATGGCCATATGATCAAATTCAGCCATACCGTGTTTGCCCTTCCCTTTGCACTGGCTGCCGTGATTCTGGCAAACCGGCATTATCCCATAACTGGTTTTCAAATCGTCTGGATTCTGACCGCGATGGTGGCGGCCCGATCGGCGGCAATGGGATTCAACCGGATTGTGGATGCCCGCTTCGATTCCCAAAATCCACGCACATCCGATCGGGAAATCCCTTCGGGCCGTCTCAGCCAACAATCTGCCGGGTGGTTTGTCATGATATCGGCTGCCCTGTTTTGTATTTCGGCAGGCATGTTGAGCCAACTGTGTCTGATTCTGGCCATACCGGTTCTGGGGATTCTGTTTCTGTATTCCTATACCAAACGGTTCACGACGCTGTCCCACGTTTATCTGGGATTCAGTATTTCCCTGGCGCCGCTGGGCGCATGGGTGGCTGTCAGCGGCCGGATTGACTGGCCGATTCTGTTGCTGTGTTTGGCACTGCTAACCTATATCGCAGGATTTGATATTCTGTATGCCTGTCAGGATCTGGATTTTGACCGGTCTGCCGGGCTTTTTTCCATTCCGGCCCAATGGGGCGCCAAGGCAGCCTTTCATGTTTCATCGCTGCTTCATCTGCTGACATTTCTGTGTCTGTTTTTCATGCACCTGGCCTTTGACATGGGGGCGTTGTATCTTTTAACCGTTCTGATCATCGGCGCATTACTGGTTGCTGAACACCGCCTGGTTCGACCGGATGATCTCAGCCGCATTCAGGCCGCTTTTTTCCACGTCAACAGCGCCATCAGCATTCTCCTGTTTCTGGGAATTCTGGGCAGTGAGCTGATCCGGTGATAACAGAACCAGCACATAAACCTCACGCGGTCCATGGGCGCCATGAACCATGCAGGCTTCGATGTCAGCCGTCTTACTGGGACCTGAAATAAATGTCATACACGATGTCAGACCCTCGGCCACGTCTGCCGGGTCTGACTGAAGAATGGCGTAAAGTTCACGGAAGCTGTCAATCAGGTGATTCAGCGTGATCACCGCGATATGAATGGATGGCGTCAGGGATACGGACCGGGGTTGGCCTGGACGGGTTTTCAGAACCAGTGTGGCAGATTCGGCTATGGCATAGTCTGCTGACGTCACACCGATAATTGCGTGTTGTGCCTGCTTGCAAAATTCATCCCGGTCAGCAATTTCAATTTCTGCAACATGAACCGGCATGTCCATGCCTGACAGTCGGTCCGAAAGATTAAGGCGATCAATCAGCGGATGCTTCCAGGTTACGATATGTTTGGTCTGGCCCCACTCCGTTTCCTTCTGACGAACTATACTGACAATGGTTTCAGCCGCATCATGGGCGCTGTCCACACCGATGACATCCAGATTCAGGGGAATCGCTTCCTGCCGGAATTTCTCCAGAAGCAACCGGCGTTCTGACACACTTCGGTTCAGAGCCTGGTCAGAAATGGCTGCATGCAGGCATGGCTGATGCGGGAACAGTTCCGGAGCCTTGCGGCGAATGAATGCAGGATGGCCCAGAGCCGCACGCACCGTCTGGATAAACTCATTCTGATGGTTCCGACGCATCATGCCCTCCCTGCCGATATGACCGAACAAACCGGCTTTTTGCCAATGGCCGCAGGTCCCGGCTTTGTGTCCATCCGCCAAAAGGGCCAGGCAGTTTGAGAATCATCCCGTTTTCGATTTTGGAAGGAATCATTTTCTGCCCCGCTGCCGCCAGCCCCAGAAACATTTCATACAATCGGGGATGCGTCATAAGCCATGACCAGAGCATGAAGGATGCTTTCTCGACCCGACTTTTCCGTCTGACGTTCCAAGTCACATCCCCATCTGCCAGTTTGGCGCGAAGCGCAAGCAACATTCGCGGGATATCGATATGAACCGGACAGACATCCCGGCATGCGCCGCAGAGCGTCTCTCCCTGACATAGATCTGATGCCCGGTTGATGCCGATCAGAAGCGGTGTCACGACAGCGCCAACCGGACCGGAATAGGCATATCCATAGGCATGACCCCCAATCCGGGCATACACCGGACAGACATTCAGGCAACCGCCGCACCGAATACAGCATAGCATTTCCCGAAATTCCGGATCTTTCAATATCCGGCTTCTGCCATTATCCAGAATCACCAGATGAAACGCATCCGGTCCATCCAACTGATTGGGCTGCCTGGGGCCCCCGATATAGCTGACATATCCGGCCATTTTCTGGGCCGCAGCCCCTCGGGACAACAATCGCAGCAACACCTGATGTTCATCCAGCGTGGCTGCCACGCGCTCCATTCCCATAATCGCAATATGAACGCGGGGAAGTGTTGACGCCATTCGAATGTTGCCTTCATTGGACAGGATGGTGATATGACCGCTTTGTGCGCAGGCCAGATTGCATCCGGATATGCCCATATCGGCATTCAGGAATTTTTCTCTCAGGGCTTTTCTGGCTGCTCGGGTGAGCGTGGGAGGGTCAGAGGTAAATGGAATACCCAGTTTTTGGGAAAACAGGTGGCCGACGTCTTCCCGGGTCTTATGGATTGCGGGAGCAATAATATGGGATGGATGCTCCTGGGCCAGTTGAATGATGTATTCGCCCAGGTCGGTCTCGGTGACCTCGATACCTTCGGCCTCCAGTGCCGAATTCAGTCCGATCTCCTCAGAGACCATGGATTTGCCCTTGACGACCCGTTTCACCCCATTTTGGGCCGCGACATCGATACAGTATTGTACCGCTGCCCTGGCATCAGATGCGAAATAGACGTGGCCTCCCTGCTGCTGAATCCGTTCTGTCAGGGTTTCCAGAAGCACATCCAGATGCAGGATGTCTGACATGCGCATGTCATGAGCCACATGCCGTAGCGCCGGTCCCTCCGGAAGATTTTGATATGCCGCCAGCGCTCCTTTTCCCAGACGTTCCTGAAGACCTGCCAGAGACTTGTGAAGGACCGGATTTTGAATGCCTTTCAGGGCCTCTTCAACATAATGTTCGGTTCGGTTAGTCATCATGTCCTGGCCGTTATGCCGCCTTGGACCAGCAGCTCGGCCAAATGCATGACGCGAACTGCTGATCCTGTCCGGGACAATCGACCCTCAATATTCATCAGGCATCCCATGTCGCAGCCAACCACTGTATCGGCGCCGGATGCAAGGATAGCATTGACCTTGTCATCAACCAGCGCAGCCGAGATATCCGCGTATTTGAAGCTGAACCCACCCCCAAACCCACAACACCGGTCCGAATCAGGCATTTCAACCAACTCAGCCCCCCTGACATGGCGAATCAGTTGCCGGGGTTGCTCCCGAATACCCAGTCCTCTGGCCAGATGGCAGGAATCATGATAAGTCACCCGACCTGAATAAGCAGCGTTCACATCAACAATCCCCAGAACATCCACCAGAAACTCTGAGAATTCATAGATTCTCGAGCCAATTTCTCTAGCCTGATTCAGCCGAACCCTGTCATTTTGAAACAGAAGGGGATAATGATGCCGAATCATATAAACACAGGACCCGGATGGGCATACAATGATATCGGCCTTCTGAAATACATCCAAAAAATGTCTTGCGGCTCTTCCGGCCTCACGGCGATACCCGGAATTGAATGCCGGTTGACCGCAGCATGTCTGATCTTCCGGAATGATTACCGAAATGTTCAGTCGTCTGAACACATCAAGAATTGATTGGCATGCTTCTGGATGAAAGGCATCCAGGAGACATTGGATAAAAAGCGTGACTGGTGACGTCATGAACCCGGCTATTTTGCCTTTAACATCGTCTGGTCGTGTTTGTTGCTGTTATAATAATAAATCCCGTCCTTGTCGTTTTTGACATCGTCCTTTGCTTTCAACCGGTAAAAAATGTTTGCAACCTTCTTTTTATCATATCCGGTCTTCGCCATGACTTCCGCAGCAGTCAGTCCTTTATCAGCCTGATTGAGCAGTGCGAGGACAATCTCAGCAGATGTTTTTTTGTTTTTTGCGGCGGATTTGGTTGAAGAAAGGGGTTTCTTTGCCGGTTTGCCCGCTGCAATTTTGGGAGAAGAAGACTTTTTCGTTTGTTTGACGGGTTGTTTTACGCTTTCCGTCTTTTTGGCAGTCTCTTTCTGCACGGGTTCATCGACTTTGATTTTTCCGGCAACCTCATCAATCATTCCCGCCAATACGCCAATACTGCCGGAAAATGACTTCAACCCTTCTGCAACCATTCCCAGAATATCTTTTAATTCTTTCAAGCGGCACCTCCATTGGTTAAAGTTAAGTTAAGGTCAAATACAACAGTAACGATCCAATTGTCAACTGTTTTAGATGGTTAATGAAACCAACTTATCTTCGATACAGAAAGAATGAGAAATTCGAGATAAAGATATTGCGAACTCATCAGAATAAACCAAGAGTAAACGTGATATGGCTTTCCAGAATTGGGCATGGATAAGTCAGTCGCTTCAACTCGATGTTTTCATACATGAACTCAACATCATGATAACAACGTCGATACGCTTTCAAATGAGAAAATGGCAATTCTTTTCCGTTGCAAGCAAGTTGAAAACTTCCAGAAGATCTGCCAGGCTGTACTAAATTTAGGTTGAAGATGGGTGTAATTGCAGGCGGGACAAACACTAACTTTTCAATAAACTGGGGTGTTTTATTCTGGATTCCGGTTTTTTTGCCGGAATGAAGGTCGCTTGCATTTTTGAGCAACTTATCTACAACGAGGATGATTTACACCCCATTTCAGGCGGTTGGAAACAGGTTGGCTGTTTCAACCTGATAGTGCTGATTGACAGCCATTCCGGCAAACAAAACAGCTCCCGGGCAGGGAACGACAATTTTTTTTCTGAAATGGCCGCCGATGATATTGAAAAATTGCAAACACGCCGAACATACCTGTTTTGTCTTGCCAATGGAGTAAGGAATGGGGCCTTCTTCCGAATCAATAAAATAATCCGGCTCAATGAAATTGGCGTGATTGGCGCAGTGAAACACAAACAGATCGCCATAGGTAATGCCACGGATTCCCATGATTTTCAGCCATCGGGACTGCATGTCCTCACCCATTGATGCGATATCTTTGAATTCGGCCGGACATACTCGCTGAAAACTGTCTCTTTCAGCAAGCTGCCTGATTTTGCCATTATTTGACTCCGGAAGATAAGGTGGCTTGAAATCAATTTTTGAGATAATGGTGGACGGGTTGATATCCAATCCGTACCGGTTGATATTTGTCTCGCTGATCAGGAGATACCGGCCTGAAAATTCAGATGCTTCATACCAGGAAAGCTGGCGTCGGCACGTATCAAAATTGGACCATGCCTCCGGCGCCACATAACCCAGTTCAATTTTTTTTGATAATGGAAGACAAACGGCTTTTCTGGTTTCATAAAGCGGGATCTTCTGTGTTGACAACATGTTCTGAATGTCAAGAAATGTTGGCTTATCCAACCAGTATGTGAATTTGGTGTACAAATGGTTTTTCCCCCGACTACTCGCTTTTCTGCTGTTCCACTTCCTTTTTCTTTTTCTTGGCAACGGCCTCTTCTTCCGCCCGTTCAAAGACATCATAACCCAGCAGAGATTCCGCAATGTAGGCCGACAGATCTTTCATGACAACCTCTGACCCCGATGACGAGATACCGACCTGAAGTCCCTGATAGCAGAAGGGACAGCAGGAAACCAGTTCCTTGGCGCCGGTTTCCTCGGCTTCCTTCACCCGCCTCTGGGCCATTTTGTTCTGGATATCGGGATATCCTGCCTTTAATCCGCCACCCGCACCGCAGCACCGGGAATACTCCCGGTTTCTGGGCATCTCGATCAGCTTGAGCCCGGGTATGGCGTTCATGATCAGACGGGGGGCATCAAATCCGCCCGTGGCCCTGCCCAAGTGGCAGGGGTCGTGATAGGTACAGGTCCGGTTGACCGGATGGGGAAAAGACAGCTTGCCCTGTTTCAATAGGCGGGCCAGATATTCGACCGTATGCAGCACTTCAAAATTCAGTTTCCCCACCTTGGGATAATCCTGCATGATGGTTTTGAAACAGCCGGAACAGGAGCTGATCAGCGTCTCGATTCCCAGGCTGTTGAACTGATCGATGTTTTCCTTGAAAAGCCGCTTGTGCTCGGGATCCCCCATGCGGAGCAGCACGCTTCCACAGCATTTTTCATCCTTGCCCAGGACCCCGTAATCGATATTCAGCGTCTCCAGAATATTGATGGTATTGATGGCCACCTGCTTGACATTGGCATCGTAGGAGGCGGTGCAGCCAAAAAAAAGAAGCACTTTGCCCTTTGTTTTCTGAATTTCCCGGGGTTCTTCAATCAGCAGATCGTCTTTTTTCGCACGGCGGGACCATTTGGTTCGTCCGGCCCGGGGTTGCTGCCAGGGGTTGTCATAGGTCATGACGCTTTTGCGCAGGGCCTTCTGGGGTTCCAGGGGTCCATATCCCGCACTGACAATCAGGCGCCTGAGATCTTCCCACAGGTTGACCGTATCGATATGGGCCGGGCAGACCACCTCACACTGGCCGCAGGTGGAGCACTCATACAGATTGGCAACAAATGCCTTGATTTGTTCCTCGGTAACCTCCTGATAGCCAAACACCGACCGGATTATTTTTTTGAACGATTCCCCGACCTTTTCGCTTTTCATGATCCTGGCCATAAATCCATTCTGGGTTCTGGCAATTTTCAGAAAATCGATGACCTTTCGCCGGGGGATGATGTCTTCTTTGGAATCCTGATCATATACAGGACACCAGGAAAGGCACTCGCCGCACCGGGTGCACGCGTCAAGCTCAATCAATCGCTTCATATCCAGGTTATGGATGGGTATCTGCCGAACCTCATTCGGGCTGTCTACTTTTTGAGGGCTGCTGTCAGGTTTCGTTTCTTCTGTGGTCATGTGAATACTTTCAGTATTGAGATATGCGTATTGAGTAATGAGAGGCCGCCTGACTGCCTGGCAGCTTCTCTCTGCCAGAATGCTGTTTGCGGCCCCTTCAGCCTTCAGCCTTTTCCATATCAGTGAAAATGAATCCAGCGCATCGGCCTATACCCGTTTTTCATTTTTGACCCCGGATACCTCTTCCAGAACATAGGTCAGGGGGGTGTTGAATATGTGCCGCATTTTTCCGAAGGGCAGATATGCCACAAACACTGCGGCAAGGATTCCATGAGCATACCACAGGGTTGGGTAAATGGATGCCCAATTCAGGTCTACGATCGCAAAAACCTTGGACAGGGGATAACCGATAAAAGAGGCCATCGCCAGTCCATCCGGAATGCCGGTGACCTGTATTCGGGTACTTTCCAGAACAAATCCAAGTACAATCAGTGCTCCGATGATTCCCAGCGCGATATTGTCCTGATATTCCGAAACGACATGCGCGGGTTTGGTAATGAATCTTCGCACAACCGCCCAAAATATACCGGCCAGAATCAACAGTCCCAGAAGATCATTGATAAATGCGGTAAACGGGCTGTTTTTGTCGATCAGCGCCAGCGCCCAATCGCTGTCCGGGCTAAAGAAAAACAGTACACCGGTAAACAGACTCAGCAGACATCGCATCAGAATCGCAGAATAAATCAGGGAATGCATTGACCATCGCCCCATGCTTTCCTTCAGAATTCGTCTCTGAAATATAATATCCAGAATGAATATTTTTAATATGGAGAATAGCCTCCTGGAAAAAATTACGTTCCAGATGGATTCAGAGCTCAGGCTTATTTTCCGGTGAAGCGAGGTTTCCTCACCCTGAACACTCCCCAGATACCAGAAGCGCAATGTCAGCAGAATGCCGATTCCAAAAATCAGCATGGCCGATCCAAAGACGGGATGTCCCATGGCAAGCGGGGAATTGTGGCACACAACACAAAGCGCGCTTTTTGATGGCAGCACCGCGGCCGGTGCACCGACCGGATTGTCTGCATGATGACATTTTTCACATGATTTCAAATCGCTGACATCCGCAAGCGCATGATCCGCCAGACTGATCGGTTTGGACGCCAAATCCTGATGGGCCAGAACAATCCGGTCATTCTTCAGGTTGAGTGAAACAAACGGGGATTTGAAATGGCAAGCCTGACAACTGACCCGCAGATGGGGATCATGGGCAGTTCCCTCGCCATGCACGGAATGGCAGTCGGTGCAGGTGGCACCAGTGATGGTTTTATGCGGTGAGCGGGCCACATCGGTGTGGCAGTGGATGCAGGCGGTGAACCGATGGGGTTTCTGATTCGCCTGGAATATTTCGGGCGTAACCTGAAGCGGAACCCCTGTTCCCTCCACGTTTCGAATGCTGGTTGGTTCCTGATGGCATCCATAACAGAATGCCTGTGATGCGGCCACCCCCTCGTTGGTATTGATGTTGGGAGATCGGTGGCAGTCCAGACAGACCAGTGCCCCGGCTGAACCGGATAATGGTTCGACCCGGTTTTTCATCTGGTTTAATCCCACCAGCGCTCCGATCAGGATAACACCGGCAACAATTGCGGCAACGGTTTTCGAATTCATAAGATATCGCTCACTCTTTCGATGGGTTAGACGGGTTCGGCATGTGTAACATTTTTCTCACGCAAAGACACAAAGAAGTGGACCGGTGTCAATCTTTTGCGGAATTGATGCGCTTATATTCCTCGGGATGTTCTCTCATGAATTTTTCAGTTGAGATTTTGCCGGTGAAAATCGATTTCTCCAAAGGAAAGACCTCTGGAAGCAGATGGGTATCCGACATATGAACCAGGCCGATATACATCACGGCCAGAACCGCTTCGTGGAAATGAAAATGACTGGCAACATTGATCCAGTGTCCGGGCAGAATCCCGGAAAAAAATTCGGGAAACCACATCAGCAGTCCGGTGATGCCCATGCTCTGCATCCCAAGCATAACCGCCCAGTAATCGACTTTCTGCAGGTAACTGAAGCGGTCAAACAAAGGGGGGGTGCCATTTCCAAAAATGTATCGAAGATTCTGATACAGGTCGGCGAAATCTTTGGTATTTGGCATCAGTGAATCCGGACCGGTCAGCCTACCTTTCAACGCTGATTTATAGTAAAAGAGCCATAGAAAATGAATGACGATACCAAGATAAAGACATGTGGCAAAAAACCGGTGAAGTGATCCGGCTGCGGAGGCGCCTCCGATCAGGGATACAACAAACCGGGTCCATTCAAAATGGCTCAGGCTGAGTGAAAACCCGGTGATGACCAGGCCAGTAAAGTTGACAATGATCACAATGTGCAGCAGTCTGTGAAGGACATGAAACCGCTGATGGGTAACGGGCTGGTTCTGTGTGACTTCCATTAGTGTTGTTTCCTCAGTTTCTCGTGAAGTTTTCTCAGCATCAGCAGGCAACTGTGGCTGTAAAAAAATGCCAGTACCCCGACAATGAAAATCAGCGACATCAGACTCAGGGTATGAACGAGGCGAAGGCCGGCCTGTTTTGCCTCGCTCTTTTGATCCAGGCTGGTCTTGCTGTCGTGAATGATAATATCCGCAAACTGGGGCGGCGCATCCGGGTGGCATCTCTGGCAGGATTTCAGCGCTTCACCCTTGTCTTTTAAAGAAACACAGTGATGCGCGCCATGGCAGTCGGTGCAGGAAGCGGATTTGTCATACCCCAGGTTGACCGCGGCCTTTCCATGATAATTGGCCAGATAAGTGGCCTTCTGATCCGGATGACAGGCGCCGCAGGTGTCGGTCATGTTTCTTCCGATTTCGATGCGCGACAGATGGGATTTTGAGTAATGGGCCGAGTGACAGTCACCGCAGGTCGGGGCATAACCGGTTTTGGAAATTTCACCGGTTTCTTTTTCTTTGGTCAGGGCTTTGCTGTGCTCCCCCAGAAGAAACCGGTCATAGGAATTTTTATGGCATTTCTGGCAGCTCTGGTAATCAAATATCCGCCTGGCCTCCCGCTTTAAAAAATCAGTGGATCGCGTGTCCGGATGAACCCGTCCGTTTCCGGTCATGGGGCCATGGCATTCCTCACACTTGATGGCGCCATGTGCCGCGTCTGCAAACCGGTTCATATCGACAAACCAGCCGGACTGATCTGAGGGAACCGGTTTTCCCCAAACAAGGGAGCCATCGGGATAAGCCAGGAAAAACCATCCAGCCAGCAGAAAAAAAGAGATTAATTGGGTTTTTAGCCACAATTGGGTTTTGAGTGATCCGGTTTGCAATTTAATCTCCTGTTGTTTTGGTTAGGCTCTGAAAATAGAGGTCAAAAAAGGATATGGATAATTTGTGGAGCAGGTCAAAGGCTGAAGCAGCTAAATCGCAGGTGTTCTGATGATTATCCACGCCAGTTTTGATCTTTCGAAGCAGGGTCGTGATCAGTCTGGCGGTCTGGATCATCTGTTCGGCCGACCGGGTACTGAGATTCAGTACATCCTGTTTTTCAAGCGGTTTGATCCGTTTCCACATGGATTCAAGAAAAACCCGTACTTTTTCAGGCTCATACACTTTTTTCCCGATCAGCCAGGAAACGGGAACAAATTCCAGGCTGGATGCGACAATCCGGGAATTGCTCAGCTCACGCTTCAGATCTCTGACAAAATCCACAGCAAGCTGACCGGACAGGGTTTCAAAATCGTCAACCCAAATGGCCTTTTTGACATCGGCAACCGGCATTCCGTTTCGTGATCCGGTCTCCCAAAAAATGGCATCGGCGATCCATTTGTTCGCCGCGGGATAATTGGGATGTTCCAGATGTGGTCCAAACAAATAAAAACTGCCTTGACCAAAGGGCATGCGGACAATGGCAGCATGACCGATCAGGGTTTTGGATGCAATGGTTTCGTGGACCAGAAAAGACGTTTTATCGGTAAAACCATCATAATAAGCCAACACCATTGATGGATTGGAGACTTTCATGCCCGGTCCGCCATACATGGGCGCAATGAATTCAGAAATGTCGGAACTGTCGGCAAGCTTGAGCCGGACCTCTTCACGAACCGGATGAAATACATAATCACATCCATAGGATGTGCAGAATTTACAGGAACCTTTAATGGACTCCGGAAGCGTTTTGCTGAGATTGGTGATTTTTACATCGACAAAATTAAACCGGTTCAGGGGCGTTTTGGAGGAATTCATCGGGAGGTAAGCTCCGGCACAGGATCCGATATAGAGACCTCCGTCTTCCACAAAGGATCGAATGATCCCCGCGCCTGATTCATCCAGGGATTCGGCAACGGCAAAGGTATCGCCGCCGGATATGACCAGGACGTCCAAATGTTTCAGTCCAACCTGCTCCAGGGTCATCTCATCCAGGAAAACGAGATCCTGGAAACCCATTTTCTCAAACATATCCACAAACCACAACCAGGAATGGGATGTGCCAGTGCCTGCATATATGCCAATTTTCAGATGCCGCATCCGCCTGTTATGCGGTTCGGGAATACCGGAAAATCGGATACCGGAATCGCCTTTCTCGATAAAAAAGGCGTTGCCCCGATCGAGTTCGCGGTTGATATCCTGATAAAGCGGATACGGATTCATAAAATCTTCATTAATGCCGATATGCCGGGATATCGCCATTCCCGCATATCGGCATCCCGGTATATCGACATTTCGGCATTCCAGCATCCCGGCATTTATCCATTAACAAATGTATTAACAAAGACCGTCAATGACCCCGTCCAGGGTTTCCTGAGTGATATCCAGTTCCGTCCCGATACAGGCCAGTTCGATCAACTTTTCTTCGGTCAGCTCCGGGCACATGACGGCAAAAACCGGCTGAATCCCGAAAATCAGGGCCACAGCCTGGCGTCTCTTCCACCAGGCTTCGACTTCAGTTGCATCTCCGGACAGACCGAAATCATTGAAAACAGGTTGCGTCGGGCACCACGGGCTGAAACAGCCACCGCCTGCCAGGGTGACGGTTCCGCTCAGTCCGTCAAACGCAGCCACGATGTCCTTCAGGCTGGTTTTTCCGGAAAGCTCGGCAACCGCTGCCGGATCAATTCCGTATTTGGCACATGCCTGAATCGCGCGTCCGGCATCCGCTGCAGAAAGTCCCAGCTTTTTGAAAGCGATCAGTGCATAAGCATCGGAAATCAGAACACCCGGCTCGGCCACCTTGCTTTCTTCCAGCCGTTTGGGATCGTCATCCAGAAAAAGAGCGGTATTGGTGGCGTAAGGCGTGAAATAATCGGCGCTGTGCCGATGCACAACCGGTGCAAGCCAATCCGCGATATCCGTTTCGCCAATGGCGGATGCAATGTCGCCGAGTCCCTTTTTGTTCATCAACGGATTGGCCTTGATCTCTTTCAGAATTTCAAGTGACCGGCTGACAAATTTTTCGGCATCGGCAACCTCAATCAGGCCCATACCTCTGAAAGCCAGACCTTTCAGTTTTTTGCTGCCAAACAGTTTGCCCAGGCCGAAACGGTCCGGACTGGTCCAGTGGTTGTAGCAAATTTGAGCAAAATTTGATCCGGTTTCACCGGCTTTGCCGATCAGAATGGTCTGAAGCAGTTCGTCACCCACCAGTTGTCGCAGAAAATCCGTTGACTGCCAGACATCCTTTCCCCATATCTCGGACGCATCGGAAATGTCTGCAACGCCGTCATGAACCCAGAGATACACGGGTTTTGCTGAGGTGCCTTTGATAACAATATAATCATAGCCGGAAAACTTGATTTCGATTCCGACCTTGTAGTTGATCGGGCAATGGCAGATTTTGCCGGTGATCGGACTTTTGGCTGTCACTACACCGGCTGCAGAAGCCGGACAGGTTGTTCCGGTAAGCAGACCGGTTCCAATCACAATGGGATCGTCTGTTTCATATTGGTCATACAGGTGCCGGGTGATCCCAGCACCACCTATTTTTTCGCTGACCAGCGTATCATCCAGTGACGCTTCCGTGACGTTGGATGCCGCCAGATCAATGACAAGAATTTTATCGGTTGATAAATAGTCCATGTTCTCTTTTCCTTTTTATTCCAGGGTAATCGCATTTACGGGACAAAACGCTATGCACATGGGCCCGTAATCTTCCATATCCTCGCAAAGGTCGCACCCTTCCCGTAACAGCATGGGCTTGGCCGATGCGTCCGCCTCTTTGTTCGGATCGGCCTCTTCCCCGATTTTGTTGACCTCAAGTCCTTCCGGGCGTGCCACCTTTAGAAAATCATCTTCTTTCAGCAGAACCCCGAAGTAATCTTTCTTTTCCCTGGCCCGATAGGCAAGAATACAGGCTGAGAGGAAGGCAAAGCCATCGTCTCTGTGGTAGCTGCATACCATTTCACAGGCCATGCAATTGGTACATGTCAGAGCATCAATTTTAATTCCCATGTTCATCCCTCAGTTTAAGCGGTTGATTTGATACGGATTGCAGATGTTTCACAACAGATGATCCATCCTCTGCAGCAATCGTGATGTCACGTGTCATTGTCAATTCAGGCGTCAAAAAGGTTGTCCGCAATGGGTTCTCATTATCCAAGGCAAAAACAAATGTCAATATTAAATTTTAAAACATCTGATGTTTAAAAACTTAAAATATTTCTTGACATTGATATATGGTGATATGTAAACAATGAACTCAATTTATTCAATAACAATAAAAACAGACCATTTTCATTCGAGGAAAATATTGATGGAAACCCTTTTTGATACGGTCAAGCCAAACCGGATATCGGAAAATATTGTTGATCAGATCCGCAGAGCCATTTTACGGGGAGAGCTGAAAATAGGGGACAGATTGCCGTCTGAAAAAGACCTGGCCAAAAATTTCGGTGTCAGCAAGGCATCCCTTCGGGAGGCGTATCGGGTGCTGGAAGCCTATGGCCTGCTTGAAATCAAGCAGGGCATGTCTGGCGGGGCCTTTGTCAAACAGGTGGATATGAAAACAATCAAGGATGGACTGGTCAATTATTTTTTCTTCCAGAACCCCAGTATCCACGAATACACCCAGCTTCGAATGTTTATTGAGCCGCAGGTTGTCACACTCTGCGCAACCCAAATCACAGAAAATGATATCGAATATCTGGAAAACAATATTATAGAGATGGAAAAAGAGCCGGACGGCGAAAATTTCATGAGTGATCTGGACTGTGCGTTTCATAAAAAACTGGTCGATATCACCCGAAACACCGTGATCAGCCTGATTGTTGAAAGCGTCCAGACCGCGCTGATCAATGTCAAACGAATGCTTCATATGGACCATGCTTTTTTAATGATGGTCTGTGAAGGTCACAAACGGATTGTCGAATCGCTGAGAGAACGTGATCCGGAAAAGGCAAGCCAGTTCATGATGCAGCACATTCTGGAAGTGGAAGCGGGAATGCTGGCCTGCAGAAGCAGCGGGATGATTTTGACCGAAACCGGCGTTCTTAAACCGGACATGAAATAGATATACATCCGAAATGCCGGCATGCCGATTCCCCGGCATTCTGACATTTATCCATTCATTTTTAATGTCAATCACTACAGGAGGAATTACATGACCGAAATGCCCAAGGATCCCAACGTGGACCCACGAATCACCAAAAAATTGTGTGAAATTGTCGGGGAAAAAAATGCAACGGATATGAAACACATCCGGTATGCATATTCCTATGACCTGTCCTTTGTAAAACGCAAAAGTCCCGATTATGTCGTCATGCCGACAAACGTCGAACAGGTTCAGCAGATCATGAAATTTGCCAACCAGGAAAAAATATCGGTAACCCCGTTTACCGCCGGCACCAATATCGGCGGGCTGTGTATTCCGGAGAATGGCGGTATTCTTCTGGATCTCAAACGCATGAACAACATCATCAAGATCGATGCCGAAAGCCATTATGCGGTTATCGAGCCCGGGGTTTCTCACGCCAAATTTGCCAGCGCCCTGTATCAGCATGGACTGCGGTGGAGCTGGCCTGTCGGACCACCATCCGCCTCCGTCTCATCCAATGCCATATGCCACGGCATCGGTGGTTTGAGCGGGCGGTACGGTTTGAACAGTGAGGAAATCACCAGCATGGAAGTGGTTCTGCCCACGGGCGAGCTGGTCCGGGTGGGGTCCTGCGCCATTCAGGAAGATGCCTGGCATAGCTGCCTGCCGCTGCCTCGCGTTGACGGCCTGTTTACGGGATGGCTGGGAACGACCGGGGTTATCACCAAACTGGGTGTTCGGGTCCATCCCATTCCCCCCATTCTGAAGGTATTCACCGCGTCTGCCGAAACCATTGGCGATATGGCATCCTACCTGCGGACCCTGGGGAATTATGAAATCTGTGACGACTTGACCGGTGTTTCCTGGTGGCTCTCTCAGGTGCCCATTCCCTATCCCTATAAACCCAAACCAGATGGTGCTCCCGAATGGATTTCCTTTGCAACAACCTTTTCCTGGACCGAAAAGGAAAGGGAGGCAAGAGAAGAAATCTGGAAAATGGCCTTTGATCAGGAAATCAAAAAGGGCAGCTCCCTCAGGGAGACCCAGTATCCTGCAGAGGCGTTAAAGGCCAGAACCCAGTTGCCAAGCCAGATCGTTGGATCGACCAAAAACTATACCAAACAGGCCGGCGGTGGCATCTCCTGGCCCGGAACGTTTACACCCCTCAACAAATGGGAGCCGGTTTACAACGAGTGGAAAAAAATACTCATCTCCCGCAATCTGTCTCCGTCTGTCCGTGTGACCAATTACCGTGGCGTTCATTATGGCATGCTTCGCGCCATGATTCCCTTCCCCAAACAAGATCCCGCAGCCGTGGAAAATGCCAGACAGGCGATTGTCGAGTGTCTGAAAGTCGATCTGGATAATGGCGGCATTCCGTACAAACCACCCGTGGATTTTGGCATCGAGATCAACCGGCGGGCTCATCCCGGTTATGTTTCTCTGTTGAAACAGGTCAAGAATATGCTTGATCCAAACGATATCATGAATACTGGAAAGCTGGCTCTGTGACCGTGTTCTGTTTTCACGGCAAGGCTTCAATCATTTATCTTAACGATAGTCACTATCGATATATGCGGAGGTTGTTATGAAGTGGGATATTCCTACGCTTGAAGAACTGGAAGACATAATTTGGAAATGTACAGCATGTGGCAACTGCAAGACTGCCTACGAATTCGGTCCGCCACCCTCATTTGGTGAAATCTGCCCGGCCGGCGTTGAGTATGGTTTTGACGGCAACATGGCCTCCAAGGGAAAAATCGCCTTTGCCAGAGGAATTCTGGATGGCGAGCTGGAATGGAATGAGGATTTTGTCGATGCCATATACAAATGCACCGTATGCGGCGGATGCCAGAATCAGTGTGAACTGGATCACAAACCCTTTATCCCCGAAATCATCGAATCCATGCGACGGAAAGCGGTCGCTGACGGGGTTGGCCCGATGCCACCCCAAAAAGTCATTGCCCAGTCCATGAGAAGCTTCAATAACCCCTATCAGGGACCGCGAAGAGTCAGAACCGATTGGACCCGCCCATTCAAAAAGGCAAAAAAGCCAATCAAGGATATCATGAAGGAGAATGCACCGATTCTGTACTATGTCGGATGCACCGGCGCGTTCAACCTTCCGGTCAGAAATCTTCCGGTTGCAACCGCTTCCATCTTTCAGAAGCTGGGCCTGGATTTTGGTATTCTGGGAGAGAATGAAATCTGCTGTGGGTCAACTGCCATGCGGCTTGGAGACGTAGAGGAATTCAAACGGGTTGCCGAAACCAACATGAAGACATTCAAGGACCTTCATGACAATCATGGTGTCAACACCATTATCACATCCTGTGCCGGATGCTTCCGGGCGATCAAAAAAGATTACAGCCTTTCAGATGAATACGGGGCACTTCTTGGCGATATCCAGGTAATCCATACGACCGATTTTCTGTATAGTCTGTTTAAAGAAGGAAAGATCAAATTCACCAAAGAAGTTCCCTTTAAGGTGACCTATCACGATCCCTGCCATACCGGAAGACATCTCATCGAATTCAACGTCGATCAAGATGGATCACAGCAGTGGATTGGCTCATTTCTGGGCAAGAACGAAGAACGCTGTCTGTATGACATTCCCCGTGAAATGCTCAAAGCCATTCCCGGCATCGATTTTCGGGAAATGGACCGCATCCGCAGCAATTCCTACTGCTGCGGCGGCGGCGGCGGTGTCATGACCGGATACGGTGACTGGGCTGCCAAAAATGCCGGGCTCAGAATCGAGGAAGGCATGAGTACCGGAGCGGAACACATGGTTTCCATCTGTCCCTTCTGTCACTACAACCTGAATGAGGGCGCCAAACGGGTGAAAAGCCCGATGAAGCTGTATGATCTGGTCGAGTTTATTGACATGGCGTTATAGCTGAAATCGATATTCTGAAGCGAACCGGTTTTTCAACAAGTCCCTTCTTTTCAACCCGGAAGGGACTTCTATCACAATGGCTCCGATTTTTTTATTTCTGAAGCGGATTCATTAATAGGAACGTCTTGTTTTGATTTGATGTTGATTTCAACAGAAAGGGGGGAAAGAACTCGAATTGTCGCTCCAGCCTTGGATGCAGATTAGGACTGCCGACATAGAACCAGCACACATTCTGGAACAGACTGATTGGATGCAATCGAGAAAGAAACAAATCATTCAAATTCAAGTTAATACAACTAAAAGGAGACTGGTGTATGGCAATTGAAAGAGCGTATGGCGCTGAACAACCCTATGCTGCAGGTAAACTGAAGCTGCGACTACCGTTTGTTCATTATCGGATTGAGTACCAGGACTTTATTCAGGGCGCGATTTTAAGCTGTGTGCCGCTGGGTATCACCGCAGCCATGACCAAGGTACTCGGGATTCCTATCGAAATCGCGGTATTGATGGTTGTCATCAACAATTTTCTGTACCTTCTGCATACATCCTTTGGCGACCCATCGGTTGCCGGATGGATCACCGCCGGCATACCACTTTATATCGGTTATCTGGAAGGCTATGCCGCCGGCCCTGAACGAATAAAGGCCATGATTGCCTTTCAGCTTCTGGTGG
>Ga0351861_1046_pt1 | contig 27685 bp, 30 predicted proteins | sample BONcelHFGM3001F9_FD_206795 | JGI IMG/M metagenome (GOLD analysis project Ga0351861, IMG submission 206795) | Enriched cells from coal bed in the Powder River Basin, Montana, United States - BONCAT cells FGM rep2 HSBNCT.FGM.300.1.F9 ...
AACGTCTCGCTCGCTAATTTTTGGACAGTCTCTGAGCGCGGCTAACGGCTAGCTTCAATCTACTAACTACGAATCCATGAAAGTGATCATCCTCTGTGGCGGCAAAGGTACGCGTTTGCGTGAAGAAACGGAATTCAGGCCCAAGCCGATGGTGCCCATCGGCAATCGCCCAATCCTCTGGCACATTATGAAGACCTACGCCCATTACGGGCACAAGGAGTTCATCCTGTGCCTTGGTTACAAGGGCGAGATTATCAAGGACTACTTCCGTAACTACCTCTGGAATACCTGCGATACCACGATGTATCTCGGTCGCACGCCAGCCGTCCAGTTTCACAACCGCCACGACGAGGAGGATTGGAGCGTGACGCTCGCCGATACCGGCGAAAACTCCATGACGGCTTATCGTATCCGACAGGTTGAAAAATATCTGGGGAACGACGAGAACTTTCTCCTGACCTACGGCGATGGAGTGGGCGACGTCAACATCCCCGCCAGCATCGAGCATCACCAGAAGTGTGGAAAAGCCTGTACGATGACGGCCGTGCATCCTCCGGGCCGGTTTGGCGAGCTGGGCATCGATACCGATTCGATGGTCCACGGGTTTAACGAAAAACCCCAGACGGAGGGCGGTTTCATCAACGGCGGCTACATGGTCTGTAAGCGAGATTTCTTCAAATATCTCCCCGATGATCCGGGGATGATGCTCGAGCAGGGGCCGATGAAGCATCTCACGGAAGACGGGCAGCTCTCCGCCTTCAAACACGAAGGCTTCTGGCAGCCGATGGATACCTTTCAGGAATTCACCATGCTCAACAAGATGTGGGACAACGGCACCGCGCCGTGGAAAGTCTGGTAATGGCTCAAGGCATAAGAGCGAACTCGCGCAGAGGCGCAGAGGCGCGAAGTCTCGAATAATCGGATGATGTGATTTCCTTCTGCGGCGGATCCGCGCCTCAGCGCGAGAACCCCAGTCAAAAAATCGTTTACCAACCTAAGATTTGAATAACTCAAGCCAGCAAGCTTTCCACGGAACCTATCGTGGTAAGCGGGTCCTCGTCACCGGGCATACCGGTTTCAAAGGCTCGTGGCTGACGCGTTGGTTGCTCGATCTCGGCGCGATCGTTGCCGGCTATGCCCGCGATCCCCTGCCGCACGAGACATTGTTCGATGCGATCGGGCTCGGCCCGTTGCTGGAGCAGGATGTGCGGGGCGACTTGGCGGATCTGAACGCTCTTTCGGCGCTCATCGCGGATTTCCAGCCGGAGTTTGTGTTTCATCTCGCGGCGCAGCCGTTGGTTCGCCTCTCCTACGACATTCCGGTCGAGACCTTCGCCACGAATGTGATAGGTACGGTGAATGTGCTTGAGGCGTTGCGGCAATATACGGCCAGGGCGTCTTCGCCCAAGGTGGTCGCGGTGATGATCACCACGGACAAGTGCTACGAAAACCGGGAGTGGCTGAGCTCCTATCGCGAGGATGATGCCATGGGGGGCTACGACCCCTACAGTGCGTCGAAGGGTTGCGCGGAACTCGTCATTTCCGCTTACCGGCGGTCGTTTTTTGAGACTCTTCTCACCACTTCAACCGAACCTCAGGTTCGCTTGGCCTCTGCCCGCGCCGGCAACGTGATTGGCGGCGGCGACTGGGCGGTCGACCGCATCGTGCCCGACTGCTTCCGGGCGATTCAGGCGGGTGCCTCCATCCCGGTGCGGAACAAGATCGCGACGCGCCCGTGGCAACATGTGCTCGAGCCTCTTTCCGGGTATCTCTGGCTAGGCGCGATCCTCGACGATCCATCCCGTCTGCGCTTTCCGGATTCGAAGCCCTTCCGCTCCGGCTTCAACTTCGGCCCGAACCTGACCAGCAACCGCACCGTGGCTCAACTGGTCGAGGAACTGCTCAAACACGCTGGCGGCAAGTGGGAGGATTGCTCTGATCCGAATGCCCCGCACGAGGCCTCCAAGTTGAACCTCGCCATAGACAAGGCCTTTCATCTCTTGAGCTGGCAACCCGTCTGGGATTTCGAGACCACCATCGTCCAGACCGCCGGCTGGTATGTGAGGGAAGGCGCGGGCGAAACCGCTGCCGCGCTCTGCGACGAACACATCGCCGACTACTGTGCCGATGCAAAGAGCAAAGGCCTCCCCTGGGCTGGGTGAAGAAATCGCGTTGAGACGCAGAGGCGCAGGGATGACGGAAAATGAGATTGGCACGCATGTCGTCGAAGCCGCCATCGAAGTTCATCGCGAGCTTGGACCGGGGCTTCTGGAGTCCGTTTATGAAGCGGCTTTGCTGATCGAGTTGGAAGCACGCGATCTCGCAGTGGAGTCGCAAGTTCCCGTTCCGATTCGCTATAAGGGAACCCCTTTCGAACTGGGATTCCGCGCGGATCTCATCGTCGGAAATAAAGTCATTGTGGAGCTCAAATCCGTGGAGCAGTTGAGTGCCGCCCATCGCAAACAAATCCAAACTTACCTCCGGCTCACCGGCCTGAAACTCGGTTATCTCTTGAACTTTGGAGCGGCCCTCATGAAGGACGGCATCGTCCGGGCCGTAAATAACCTCCCCGAATAGCGATCCTCGCGCGGAAGCGTGGCCGAAGCGAGGGGCAGACAGACGAAAAGACGCTAAATAAATTTAGAACCCCGGAGGATATGGATTGTATTCCTCTCCGCGCCTCTGCGTCTCCGCGCGAGATTTCATCCCTGTAAAATCATGAACGCATCCGACCTCAAAGCCGAAATCCTCCGTCTCACCCGCGAGTATTCCGCCCTCGTCCATTCCGCGAATCGCCCCGGCGACGATGCCGCGCGGGCGACGTTCACTCCCGGCGAGTCCGTGGTACCCTACGCAGGCCGCGTCTTTACGCCCGACGAAGTTGAGGCTGCCGTTGGCTCGACCCTCGATTTCTGGCTCACCCTCGGGCCCGAAGGCGAAGCCTTCGAAAAGGAACTCGCAGCCCTGCTTGGCGTGAAACACAGCCTGCTCGTAAATTCGGGCTCGTCCGCAAATCTCGTCGCCTTCTCCGCGCTCACCACGCATAAGCTGCCTGACCACAAGCGCATCCAGCCCGGCGACGAGGTCATCACCGTCGCCGCCGGCTTCCCGACGACGGTTGCGCCCATTCTCCAGCAGGGCGCGGTGCCCGTCTTCATCGACAACGACCCCGAGACCGGTAACGCCCGCATGGAACAGCTTGAGGCCGCCTTCGTCCCCGGAAAGACCAAGGCTGTGATGATGGCTCACACCTTGGGCAATCCCTTTGATCTCGGCGCCGTCCTCGCCTTCTGCCAGAAGAACGACCTCTGGCTCATTGAGGATAACTGCGACGCCCTCGGCTGCACCTATTCCATGCCCGTCGAGCAGGCAAAATCCATCGGTCTCGACCACCTGCTCAAGCAGGCCGAAGCCGGCACCCATCCTTACATTCGCTTTGAGTCTTCGGCACCCGATCTCCCATTCCCAATCTTCGATCTGCTAGTCGCCCCAACAGGGGCTTGGGGCGACTTGTCCACCCAATCTTTCTACCCACCTCACCATCTTACGATGGGAGAGGGGGGCGCCGTCAGCATCATCCGCCGTCCGCCGCTCAAGACCTACGCCGAGAGCTTCCGCGACTGGGGTCGCGATTGCTGGTGCCCGAGCGGCAAGGACAACACCTGCAATAAACGCTTCGGTTGGCAACTCGGCGAACTCCCCGAGGGCTACGACCACAAATACATCTACAGCCACCTCGGCTATAACCTGAAGCCGCTCGACCCGCAGGCCGCTATCGGCCGCCAGCAGCTCAAGAAACTCCCCGCCTTCATCGAGGCCCGCAAACAGAACTGGGAAACCCTCCGCCGCGGCCTCGCCGACCTGGAGGAATACTTCGAGTTCAGCCTGCCAACGCACGCCACGGGTTGGGCTGCGCCCAACGAAAAGCTGACAGCAGAAACTCTCAAATTGGGAAATATTTCAGCATCTCAGCATTTCAGCGTCTCAGAATTTTCCTGGGACTCCACCCAGTGCCGGACCGATTGTAGCTGGTTCGGCTTCATGCTCCGCGTGCGTCCCGGTTCGCCGTTCAACCACACCGCGCTCGGCCGGCACCTGGACGAAAAGAAAATCGGCAACCGCATGCTCTTCGGCGGCAACCTCCTCAAGCAGCCCGTCTTCGTGCAGCTCAAAAAGGACCGCCCGAATGCGATTCGCACCCCGCTTGGCGAATACCCCGGCGCCGACGAGATCATGAACACCGCCCTCTTCCTCGGCACCTACCCCGGCCTCACGCCGGCAATGCTGGACTACGAAATCGAGACGATTAAGAGCTTCGTAAAAAGCTTCTGATTCTCGCGCAAGCCGAGCTTGCGAGACCGCCTGCAAGGCAACACGCAGAGGCGCCGAGAAGGGCTGTTACTCAGCTTTCAGTTTTCGGCTTTCTGCTTTGAGTCTTCTCTCCGCGTCTCTGCGCCTCTGCGCGAGTAATTCCCAATCATGGAACTCATCTCCGAACCGCTTCCCGGCGTTAAAGTCCTCCGCCCGTTCGTCTTCGAGGACGCCCGCGGCAATTTCGTGAAGCCCTTTCACGAGGACCAGCTCGCCGCCCACGATATCGCGCTCACGGTGCGCGAGGAGTTCTTTTCCACGTCGGCCGCGGGGGTCCTTCGTGGAATGCACTTCCAGGTGCCACCCCACGCACACCAAAAGCTGGTCTATTGTATCACGGGTCGCGTGCTCGACGTCGTGCTCGATCTGCGGAAAGCCTCGCCCACATTCGGCCAAGCCGCGGGCTTCGAGCTTTCCGCCGCGAATCGTCACGTCGTCCACATCCCCGTCGGCTTCGCTCACGGATTTCTAGCACAGGAGGACAACTCCTGCCTTGTTTACAAGACCGACGCCGTCCACGCCCCGGCCTGCGACGCGGGAATTTTATGGAACAGCTTCGGCTTCGATTGGTTCATTCACAGGGATGAAGGGAAGGAAAGGGATGTTTCCTTACCGGTGATCTCGCCACGCGACTTGGGACACCCCGCTTTCGCGGAGTTTGAGAGTCCGTTCTGAAGAAGAGGGCATCGCGCAGAGGCGCAGTGGCGCAGAGAAAGGAAGAACATGGAGTTGGCAGTTTCTGTAATAAAATCTCCGCGCCTCTGCGTCTCTGCGCGAGATAACCTTCAATGAAATTCTTCGCTATTGATTCCGAAAGGTTCGCGCAGAGGCGCAGCGGCGCGGAAAAAAATGAGAGTGCTCGACTTCCGATCGCAGCCTTCATGATTCCGGTTTCATCCTTCTCAATTTTCTAATCACCCCTCCGCGTCTCTGCGTGTTGCCTTGCAGGCTGTCTCGCAAGCTCGGCTCGCGCGAGATAACCTTCAATGAAACTTTTCGTCACCAGCGGATCGGCATTCTGCTTTGACTTATGAACATTCTTGAGCATTCTTGAGCCATGTCAGCGACCACGCTTTTCCGTGTCCGCGTTCCAACCTCGCGTTTGCGTTGCGCGGAAAAGGTCTTCGAACGCTTGGGAATGAAGCCCAGCGACGCATTCAACATCTTTCTCGCCCAGGTCGAACTTCGGGACGATCTTCCGTTCGCCATCACCACCCATCCCGAGCGCGTGTTGTCCACGGGCGAGCAAGGAAAGGTTTGGGAGGACGCCTTGGGTGAATACTGAGCCGGAGCCTGGCGAGATCTGGATGGTCGATTTTGGTCTCGCGGCCAAGCAGCGCCCTGTTTTGATCCTTGCCTACCCACAACCTGCCGACGCTCGGGCGCTGGTCGTGGTTGCGCCACTCACTTCCCAGCTGCGAGGATTACGCGGAGAAGTGGAGATCGGAAAACCTCGCTGGTTGCCGAAACATTCCGCAGTCAATATCCAGGGCTTCGCCAGCATCGACCGGCACTCCCTGATCCGTAAGCTTGGCAAATTGACCGATGGGCAGCTTGCGACCATCAAAGATGCGATCCGCGACCTGCTGGAACTCTGATTTCACCAGGGATGAAAAGGAGAAAAGGGATTTTTCTCCGTCGATCATATCCGCGCGCGACTTGGGACACCCCGCTTTCGCGGAGTTTGAGAGTCCGTTCTGAAGAAGAGGGCATCGCGCAGAGGCGCAGTGGCGCAGAGAAAGGAAGAACATGGAGTTGGCAGTTTCTGTAATAAAATCTCCGCGCCTCTGCGTCTCTGCGCGAGATAACCTTCAATGAAATTCTTCGCTATTGATTCCGAAAGGTTCGCGCAGAGGCGCAGCGGCGCGGAAAAAAATGAGAGTCCTCGACTTCGAATATCCCCCTTCATGATTCCGGTTTCATCCTTCTCAATTTTCTAATCACCCCTCCGCGTCTCTGCGTCTCCGCGCGAGGTAACCTTCAATGAAATTCTTGGTTATTGATTCCGAAAGGTTCGCGCAGAGGCGCAGAAAGAATGAGAGTGCTCGACTTCGGATCGCAGCCTTCAGGCTACCGCTTTCATCCCGGTAAGAAAGATGAAGCTCATCTTTGATCCCATCGACGGAGCCATCATCAGCTCGTCGGAATTCGGCAGTCTTCGCTACGCTTCGAGGGACTTCTCCAGTAGGATCGAAAAATGACGCCGCCCGCGCACATCGCCGAAGTCGAGCGCCGGCAAGACGAAATCATCCGGCGGATGACGCCCCGTCGCCGGCTCGAGATCGCCATCGCTCTTTACCGGACGGCCTGGGATTACAAGCAGGCCTGGTTGCGTGGCCAGCATCCCGATTGGAGCGCAGAGCAGGTCGCCTCCGCCACGCGGAGGATTTTTTTGACCGGCCATGCAGGAGATTGATCTGATCACCCGCCGGCTCGAGGAGGCCGGCATCGTGTATTGCCTGGTCGGAGGGCTTGCCGCGATTGCCTACGGCCGCCCCCGCCTTACGCTCGACGCGGATTTCGTCCTGGCCCTCACCCCGCGGGATGTGCCCCGGCTGCCGCTTGTCTTTCCCGAGCAGGATTTCTACCTGCCTCCGCAGGAGGTGCTCCTGGCCGAGATCGAGCGGGAATCCCGTGGCCATTTCAACATCCTTCACCAGCACAGCGCGTTGCGAGCGGACTGCTATCTCCCGGGGAAAAGCGCCCTGGCGCATTGGGAGCTGCGGAACCGCCGCCGGCTTGAAGGTCCTTGGGGAGCGAGCTGGTTTTCTCCCCCGGAAGCCATCATTACGCACAAGCTTCTTTTCTACCGCGAGGGCCGGTCGGAAAAGCACCTCGACGACATTCGCGCCATGCTCGCCACGGGAACTCCGCCCGATTTTGCAATCCTTCGCGATTGGATCGACCGACTTGGCCTGGCCGAGGAATGGAAGATCGTTCAACCCGGAACCGCGAATTGCGCGAATCGACACGAATGGGAGTGACGAAGTTCAGGCGATGAGTGGGAGTTGGATCCACAGCACAGTCCCTTCCCTTTTACTCTCATTGATTGGCGAAAATTCGCGAGATTCGCGGTTTAAAAATCAGAGAATCCACTAATGGACGCTAATGAACCCGAATTGCTGACGGAAATTCAATCAGTGGCGGGCAGTGATTTTTCATTGAGGGACTCCGTCCCCGGTGCCCGTCTTTCTATTGGAGTCAATCAGTAAAAATTAGCGGTTCCCCCCTCTTTCCATGAAACTCTTCGTCACCGGGGCTCTGTTCGTGGTGACGCTCTCCTTTGCGAAAGCAAATTCGCCAGTCATTGCCCGTGCTCGCGAAGTTCCTGATATTTCCGAATTTCGCAAGTCCGGTTTATTTTGGGGCGGCATGAATCCAAGTTTTGTCATTGCTAAGTGAGCTCTTCAGTCGAAATTCAAAATAGCCCGTGGCATGTCCCCATCCTTGATGCAGTGCGTGGACTGGCAGCGCTGTGCGTCGTTGCCGCGCATTTTGGGCAACAATTTCTCCCGCTCAGCGAACTCGGCATGGGGAAACGTGCGATCGAGTATCTGGGCGGCTGGGCTGTCTCGATTTTTTTCGTTTTAAGCGGGTTTTTGATTCATTCCGGGGCGATCAAGGAAATGCGTCGGAACGCGGCGGTCGATTGGCGGAAATACGCCCGTCGTCGCTTCTTTCGAATCTTTCCCGCCTATTTAGTGGCGCTCGTTGCAAGCTCCATAGTGGGGCTGTCTGCGCATTCCAACATGATCTCTGTGCCAACCATTCGGAGCACGATCGAGCACTTCTTCCTCATTAGCACGTTCAGCGCGGCGAACTGGGAGGGAATCAACGCCGTCCTCTGGACCGTGATCGTTGAATGCCATTTCTACCTCGCATATCCGCTCATCTTTTTTTCTTTCGCACGATTTGGCCCGCTTCGGCCCACGTTGGCCGTAGTGGGGTTTAGTTGTGCGGCATTTTTCCTCTTAACCGCAATTTCTCACGGTGAGACGAGGGTGATGCTCCAGCATACGTCCCCCGTTTTATGGTGGAAATGGTGCCTTGGAGCATTGCTGGCGGAAATGACAGCAGGTCGCGTTCTTCCCCGGTTGACGGCATATCTTCGCCTTTCCCCACTTTTGCCGGTTTTCGTAGTATTGTCCTTCGCAGGGATTTTCATTCCGGGGAACACAGCGGCGTTACAGTTCGAACGGTTTTTCATGCCGGTCTTTGCCTTTCTTGCGGTGGGGGCATGTGTGCTGTCAGAGCACCGGCGTAGATCTTTCGGTCCGATGCGATGGGTCGGTGAAATCTCTTATTCAATCTACCTACTGCATCCGCTTGCGCTGCTCGCGGTAGTGGTCTTGAGCTGGCAATTCGCTCTTGCGCAGCTGTCGCTGGCCGTGCTGCTCACGTTTGCCTTAGCAGCCGCCTCCTATTACGCGATCGAACGACCTTTCATTCGCATCGGGCATCGGCGCCGAAGTTCTGTTATCAAACCTTTCGGCGGTGAAACTTCCCTGAATTGAGGTTCTCCGCAACTTCTTGAAGCCATGAAATTCTTTGTCACTGGCGCCACTGGTTTCATTGGCTCTCATTTTCTGAATGCTGCCCTCGCGGGTGGCCATGAGGTTGTGGCGCTGCGACGTAGCCGGCAGTCTGCTTCGCGAGTGCCCTTCCTGAGTGGGAAGGAAATTCAACTGCGATGGGTCGAGGGGAGTCTCGATTCGGTGAGGGCGGATGATCTCGCGGGCATTGATGTGCTCATGCATCTGGCGGCCGGGGGGGTGACCCCTCAGCCGGCGACATGGGAGTCCTGCTATCGGACCAACGTCGCAGATTCTCTGGCGCTTGCCGAACGGGCGATCGATGCTGGGATTTCGCGCCTGGTGGTAACCGGCACCTATGCCGAATACGGTCTTGCCGGTTTGCGATTCGACCCGATTCCGCCCGATGCGCCGCTTGAGCCGACCGACCCATACGCAGCCTCGAAGGCGAGCGCCTCGCTCGCGCTGGCTGCCTTGTGTCGCGTTCGCAAATGCGAACTCGTTTATTATCGGGTGTTCTCGGTTTTCGGCGAAGGCCAGTTTGAACAGAATTTCTGGCCTCAGCTCCGGCGGGCGGCCATGGCGGGCGAGGATTTCCCCATGACGGAAGGGGACCAGGTCCGGGATTTTTTGCCAGTCTCCGACGCCGCTGCGATTCTTCTCCGTGCGGCCAGCCGGGAGGACGTGGAGCCGGGCGTCCCGTGTATCCGCAATCTCGCCAGCGGCCGTCCGGTGCGGTTACGAGACTTCGCGGCTGAGTGTTGGGCTGAGTTCGGAGCAACCGGACAATTGCGACCGGGCGCGATTCCGTCGCGACCCAATGAGGTCAAACGCTACGTGCCGCAGGTGGACCCGATCGATACGCTTGTCGGGCGGTGAAACTTACGTTCCTAGCGACGCCCACATTCGTGTGGCGCGAGGCGGGGCGTGACCGTCCGATTGCCTGGCACACTCCAGTGCCGGCGGCCTTTCGCTCTTCAACTAGCGAGAACCGGTTCGACGAAGTCTTGGAAATCGCCGGTGCAAAAGTGGCACTTGCAGTGGCCCGCAGGACCACGGCATCAAGCATACGTTTCATTGGCCGCGATTGGCTTTCGTGAACAGTTTCATCAACCGGCTTCGTGAAAAAGGACGCGTGCATCCTGAGGATGTCGAGTTTATCCTAGCAGACTCTACGAGCCACCGCGTAGCCCGCGTCCATCGCATCGCGGACGGTTCCAGTTTCGGTGATGACGTTGCCACCGAGGCCGCTCTTCATCCAAAACAATGGGGTGCCATCCAGGTTGACTCCTCGTCTCCCGCCGACTTGCCGCGTCCATGAAAAAGCTCGTCCAATATAGCTGGGGCCAGCTGCGGATCGCCGTGGGCGGCTTTCTCAAGCAATCCCGCGAGCTACCCCAGCGATATCCAGAATATGAAATCGGTCGCGGTTCCTATGGGCCGCTTCAGATCGAGACATTTGGCGACGATGCGCGACTGAAAATCGGGGCTTTTTGTTCTTTTGCCAAGGGAGTCACTATTTTATTGGGCGGCGAGCACCGGACGGAATGGGTGAGCACGTTTCCTTTCGACCGGCGGTATTTCAACGCGAGCGGCGTCCCCCACAGTTCGTTCGCCCGGGGAGATGTGGTGATTGGCAACGATGTCTGGATTGGAGAAGGGGCGCTCATTCTTTCGGGCGCCACGATCGGGGACGGCGCTGTTATTGCCGCTCGATCCGTCGTGCGTGGTGACATTCCCCCCTATGCGATTTGCGCCGGAATTCCGGCGCGAGTGCTGAAATTCCGGTTTCCGCCGGACGTTATCCGGAGCCTCTTGAATATCCAGTGGTGGCACTGGCCGGATGAGAGGATTCGTTCGGCAATCCCGCTCTTAATGTCCGGCCGAATCGAAGAATTCTGCAAACAAGCAACCCTATAAAATTATGCAATTAGCGGCGCACATCATTGCTTACGATGTTAATCGGTATATAAATCCCATGCTAAGAAATGTGGCTCCCTGGGTGGATAAAATCTACATTGCTTATTCAAGACGGCCGTGGGGATATATCCCCGCGAGCAGGGAGCAAAGGGAAAATCCCACGAAGCTTTCCGACATAAATCTCGAGGGACTCGATTGTCCGGTTGAAATTATCCATGGAGATTGGATGAAGGACGAGGACACGCGCAATGCATGTCTCGAAAAAGCTCGCAGTGAGGGTTTCGATTGGCTGATTACACAGGACGCGGATGAATTCTACCCTGAGTCGTGTTGGGAACAATTAAGGTTGGCACTAGAGGAAGACCGTGATTCAGACTGCATCATAACAACGTGGTATACTTTCTGGAAATCTAGCGACTACGTTCTGTTTTTTCGAGACGGGTCCATAAAGGGAACCAATGCGGGATTCGCGTTGCGATGCAATTCGGACGTGCGCTTTAAAGTGAGTCGCACATGTAGCTCCGAAAAGGTCAAAATCATCGATGCACCCTGCTATCACTACGGGTACGTCAAATCCGATCAGGAAATGTATGACAAGGTGACACAATGGAGTCACGCTCACCAGTTTGACGGAGAGCGGTGGTTCAACATTAAATGGAAGAACTGGGATTTGTTCACGCGCAATATTGGAATGTCTGATCCTCTTAGTTGGAAGCAGGCAATTAGATTTCCATTGCACCAGCCAAACTTTGCAGCGCACTTTAGAATGCCCGTGAACAGCGTTGTCATGACGAAGGAAGATCGCATTCGGGAATCGTTGTATGACTTCCGGGCGAACACGCATGATGTTCTCAAGCGGGTTAAGCGGCTCGCTATTTAAAGGCCCAAAATGAATTTAATTCTCGGAGCGGGCCTTTCAGGGCTGTCCTGTTCCTTTCATCTTGGGCATAAGGATTCGATTGTCCTAGAAAAAGCGGGCAATGCTTATGGACATATCCGAACAGAATTTCGGGAGGGATTCACCTGGGACGAAGGACCGCACGTTTCCTTCACGACCAATGACTATGTGAGATCTCTATTTGCCGAATCGGTCGGCAATAATTACGATGAGTACGAAGTTCATACTAGTAATTACTATAAAGGTTCTTGGATTGATCATCCTGCGCAAACTTCACTATATCAAATCCCGGAGCCTCTACGGTCAGCATGTGTGGAATCTTTTTTGCGTAGCCGGAGAGATATCTCGGAAAGTCATCCTCGACATTATGGCGAATGGCTCGAGCAAGCATTCGGTCCCGTTTTTGCCCAGACATTTCCGGCAGCCTATACCCGAAAATACTGGACTCTGCCCCCCGAGGGGCTTTCAACCGAATGGGTGGGAAGCAGAGTCTTTTATCCTAGCGTGGAGGAAGTGACGGCGGGGAGTCGTGGGCCGCTGAATCGACAGACACACTATATTTCGAAAATTCGATATCCCACGCAGGGAGGATTTCAAGCATTCGCCTCAAAGTTGAAGAATGAAGCGAATATTCGCCTCGGAGCAGACGTATGTTCGATTGATCTACAAAAAAAATGCCTGTGGACAATCGATGGAACGGAATGCCAGTGGGGCCGTCTGATTAACACATTGCCCTTGCCAAAATTTTTGTCCATGTGCGCGAATGTTCCGCATAACGTAATGGAGGCGGCGCGCGAAATTTCTTGCAGCAACTTGCTATTGATCAACTTCCAGGTAGATCATTCCACGCGTCGGTCTGAGAATTGGATGTATGTTTACGACGAGGACAAGTTATCGACCCGAATAAATTGCACGGAGAAATTGACCAGAGGAAATGCCCCGTTCCAAAAATCCGGAATTCAGGTCGAAGTATATGGCAGCCGGCATAGGCCGTTACCCTTAGACTTTGAAGTTGTCGCCCGGAAAGTAGCTGGCGAACTAATGGAAATGGGGCTGCTGGATCCCGAAGTCGATTTTAAGTATCACACCGTCTTGGTTCCGTGGGCGAATATAATATTTACACACTCAACGGCGGCGGCACTGGAGATGATCTGGCAATGGCTTGAAAAATACGGACTGGAACGGGAAGGTGACGATCTTCATCCTTTAACAAATTGGAGCGACAAGGCAGCCATGGCGATCCCCCTCGGGTCGATTACCATGGCCGGGCGCTACGCCCAATGGAAATACTTCTGGACCGACGACTGCGTGCTTCGGGGAGCGGCTATCGCTGGGCGGAATTAAAGAATATTGAATTCATATGTCTAAAAAGCTTCTCACTTTAGCAGTTCCAACATTTAACAGAGTAACATCCCTAAGACGCCAGATAGCCTTCCTCTTGCAGGCAATAAAATTGCAAAAGCTCGAAGATAAGGTAGCGGTCGTCATTTCAAATAACGCCTCCGATGACGGAACCAAGGAATACCTGGACGGGATAAAATCGCCGTTGGTTACTGTAGTTCACCAGGAGACGAATTTAGGCCTTATCGGGAATTATCGCTTTTTGATCAATTCCTGCGTGACAGATTACATTTGGGTTGTTTCAGACGACGATTTTATAGAAGACAACACGATTGCCACTGTTCTTGAGCATGTGGTTGCCAAGCAAGCCGGGTTGATTCATCTCGCTTGGGGAACCGCCAAATTGTGTGGCGACGAGTTGCGGGTCGTGATTCCTGGTTTTTATGGCATGTCGGCCCTTCTTCTTCCCGAAGAAGGGCATGGTGCTTGTCTTAGACTGGCAAATATAGATGGAGGAGGGTTGATGTTTTTCACAGCTAATATACTTCATGCGCAATCGGCAAAGGAGGCTCTGGCGAGGTTTTCGGGTCGGGCCGATAACCTCGCTGTTTCCATTTGGGTTGCGTGTTATTGTTCGTGGCGGCGCGGGTTCATCTTTGAAAAGCGGCGTTGCGTATTGGGTACTCACGACGTTCCGCGATGGTCCGCGTTGCATCTGCGAGTTTATTTTTCAGATATGCCGAGAGTTTATCAAGAATTGGTCAGAATTGGAGAGAAACGATTCGTAATATTTCGAAAGCATGTGCAGTGGATTTCTGGTGCTTTAATTAAGTGTATAAAAACCGAGCCGGGTCGTTCTTTGCAAGTTTGGGGGTTAATGCCGTTTAGGCTTTTTAGATTTCCATTTAAGCCTGTTCGTTCGCTTGATGTTCAATAGGAATGTCAGATCTGGGAAGGTGGCCGATTCGAGAATAGCGGGGAAAAGTATCGAGCGTCGCGCTTTTGCCGGGGCAGTGGCGGGCGGTGCAAACTTTTTCGTGACGCTGCTGCAGTCCGTTATACTCGTTCCCATTATTCTGTCGGCCTGGACTCGGGAACAATATGGCATTTGGCTATCTCTATCTTCGTTGGCAGTGATGCTGGCGACGTTAGACTTGGGACACCAAAATTACGTCGGAAATCAATATAATAAAATCCTTCACTTAGTAGGAGACGGAATTAAGCCAATGTTGGCGTCAGGCGTCAAGATGGCATGCCTATTAGGCGGTATTCAGTTGGCAATAGCTTTAGTCCTGGTGGCGACGGATTTCTTGCCCTCAATCATTGGATTGCATGGTCAAAAAGAGAATTTAAATCTTAATCTGGCATTTCTCTTAATTATTTTTACTTCTGTCTTTATTGGGTCGATTGGTGGTATTGTCACCCGAGTATATATTCCTTATGGAAAGTATGCCGAAAGTCAATGGCTTGGAGTGGGGCAGAGGCTTGGACAATTTGGCGTTACCGTATTGGTAGTGGCTGCCGGGGGCTATTTGTTGTCCTATAGTATAGGCAACTTTCTATTTATGATGAGTTATGCGGCTTTCGGCTATATTTATCTATATAGAACTTTTCCTCATCTATATCCTTGGTGGAGTGGCGGAAGCTGGAAGATCGCATTTCGAAATTTCACTTGCTCCCTGGTGCTGACCGCAAATGCTATCGTTGCGCAAATGGCAAATAGCGGACTGACATTATTGCTGGCATCGCAATTCACGGTGGAGATGGTTCCGCTGTTTACTACTGTGCGGACGGTAGCTAATATATTTTCGCAAGCCTCGATGGTCCTCACGAATCCGCTGTTGCCGGATCTTGTTCGATTTCATGTAAATGGGGAAATTGGGAAATTACGTCATGCATTTCAAGCCTGTTGGTTCTCGGGCGGAGCTATTATTAATGTAGGCTTAGTGGTGGCGGTTCCTTTTATCCCGAAGGTATATCAGATATGGACCCATGGTAAGCTTTCCTTTGATGTCGGACTTTTTGCATTGTTAGCATGGTCGGTGGCTTTAAGATCGGCGTATTCTCCCCTTGCATCATATATAACTGGACTTAATCATCTCCGGGCTCAATCGATCATTAACGGAGTTCAATCCATCGTTGTGATCGGCGCGGCATTTATCCTTTCATCGCGCCTCGGTTTGTCTGCATTTGGCGTGGGTATTGTTTTGGGTGAAATCATTGGAGCTTGCGGCTACTCATGGTTCGCCGCGCTAGAACTAGGGGGCGAGAAGGGCCGATTTGTTCGCACTTACGTTTCTCAAGCTCTTGCCCCGGTAGCGGTCGTGGGAGCGGTATTTGCCTCAACATGCGTAGGTTCGGATCGAGTGGTGCTACTTGCCACAGGGTCGGGGGTAATCATACTCGGTGCTTTTTATTTGCGAATGTGGTTTCAATTGCCGAATGAGCTTAAGGCTCGCTTTCTTTGCCTTCTCCCTGGTCCGCTTCGTAGTCGTTGGACCATACTTTAAGCCGATGGAAGTTCTCAGTAACAAAATTAGAGACTTTCGAAGTCACCTGTTTTTCTTAGGAGAGCGGATGCGGGCTTGGAGTCAAAACGGATTAAAGCTAACTTTAGATTCTAGGTCGATAAGAAAACAGGTTGCTCACTCGCCGAGATTTCGGAGCCTCGTGACGATGCCATGGATGGATGCATCTTACGTTTATATTGCCCAAGGGATTTCATGGGAATGGAACGTGAAAGCTTCGCTTTCCGGTTCGTCTCGGGCGGCCTATGTGGAGGGGGCTCATCTGATTGCCGCTTACGAGCGCGACCCGCAAGAGGCATTGGCGTTGCTGGGCCCGGGCAGGGTGATTTTTCTCTACCCGTTTCTCAATTACGACCGCGTTCTGGATTGGTTGCGGGAGAATTTCTTCATTTTCATGATTACATGGGACGATTCCTTCGGGTTTTATGCTCGGAGCCATGTGCGGCGCCTGCGCTATGCGGACTGCGCCCTTTCACAAATGCCTGGAAACGCTTGCAAATACCGTTCGATTGGAGTGCCGTGGCTGTGGATGCCGGAAGGTGGTCACGCGAATGCGCAATGTGCGGTTGCGCCTCGTGAGTTCCGTGCCGCCTACGTTGGTAATCGTTTTGGGCGGCGCGGACGGTTGATTGCCCGCCTCGAGGAAAGCCTGGGAGACACCTTCCATGCCTACGGTCCCGGTTCTCGCCGAGGAATGATCGATTCCGAGGCCGCTCAGCAAGTGCAGCGAGAGGCCTCGGTAAGTATTGCGTGCTCGGATCTCGCGTTTGGCTTCGGCCTTACCCACTTGAAATGCCGTCATTTTGAGATCCCCTGTTCCGGAGGGCTCATGCTCGCGGAATGGACGCCGGAACTTGCGAGGGTCTACGATTGCGAACGTGAAATCCTGACGTTTCAGAATTTCAAGGATTGTCTGGAAAAGATCGAGTGGGTTCGCACGCACCCCCAAGAGGCGGATAAAATTCGCCGGGCTGGCCATGCCCGCGCGGTCCGCGATCATACTTGGAGGAATCGCTTTGAGACGATCCTTGCCGAACTCCACGAGGCTGCCGCTTTCTGACTTCCTTTACGATGCCATCCATTACTATTGTCACTCCCGTCTGGAACGGGCTCCCCTACATCCGCGAATGCGTGGAATCGGTGATATCCCAGGATTTCACGGATTGGGAGTTCATCATTGGCGACAATTGCTCGATCGATGGCACCCGCGAATATCTCGATGGGTTGAGCGACCCGCGTATTCGTATTTTCAAGCAGGAGCGCAACTTGGGGATTTACGGGAATCTCAATTTTCTTTTCCGACACCCGCGTTCGATGCATGTCCATGTACTGGGGGCGGACGACACTGTCCTGCCGGGAGGATTGGGACGGATTTGGAAAGCATGGCGCGACTTGCCCGACGAGGTTGGGCTCATTCGATTTAATTGGGGAGGGGAGCGAAGCGCGGCGACCCTTGGCCGATATTCCTTTGAAGTACTGCCCGAAATTATCGCGCCGGAAGATTCAGACCTGGCCTATTTGCTTTTTGGATGTCTTCCCGGTAACCTCTCCAACGTCTCGGTCAAAGCCAGCTTGGTTTTGGAGGCAGGAGGATTCCGCGAAGATTTACCCTACGCGGGGGACTTTGAAATGTGGTCTCGCATGGGACGACGCTGGCCTCTGGCTTTGAGCGTTGATGAAGTCACCGCGGTGCGCCGACACGAGGGGGTTGCCTCCAACTATTTAAACCGGAAAGGTGAGCTTTTTCCCCAACTGGTCTCGATATACACGACTTTTGTGGAGAATCTCTCTCCTCGGATATCCCGCGCACGCTTGATTGCCTTTTTCAACGTGGAGCTTGTTTCGAGCCATCTGCGCACCGCTCTTCTGGGAGTTTCGAGGGGGAATTCCGCGTATTTGCAGCGCTTGATTCAGGCGCGTTCGCCCATTCTGTGGAGCTTGCCCCTGCGTTTGTTTGGATGTCTGCCATTTGCGCTCTGGCCTAGCGGTCGGCAGCAGCTTTCCACGAAAATGGCAAAAAAGCTCGCGAACTTTCGCTCCAACCGATGACTCAGGTCGGAATTTACATGCCGGACTGGATCATCGCGCGGCACAATACGGACCAACGAATCGCGCGGGCATTTGCCCGGCTCGAAGAGTTCGATCCTTGCACAACATCTTTTGTGGCATCGCCGGCTTTTACCTGGAGCATCAATATCCATCGGCTAGGGCAGCGTTTTTTTCCTTTGCCGGATAGCGTCGTTCGCCATGGACTTCGGCGGAATACCTCTGCGGATGTGCTCTATTGTTACGGTGAACCGGTGGATGCGCTGGCCTTTTTTCGCGCCGCCGGCGATCGTCCGACCGTTGTGACCACCGGTTTTATGAGCGACCGCTACATGGCCGAGATAAGAGGCGGGTCTGCGGGAGACCGCCAGGCGGAAGCGGATCGACTGGCTCGCAATCTCGAGCGCGCGGCATGCGTTCATTTCCATAGTGAGGGTGGACGCCTGCGCTTTCTGAGCTATCGTCCGGAATGGGCGGAAAAAACTCTATCGATTCCCTTTTTGCTGCCGGATTTGGCTTGCCCCGAAGCGAATCGGGCGCCTTCATCGAAAAGTGAGAAGACGGTGCGTATTTTATTCGTGGGCGCGGAAGGCCTTCGGAAAGGAATTCGGGAGCTCGTCGCGGCCCTCAATGAACTTGGGCGTGACTATCTCCGGAGGCATGGAGTTTCGGTGACCATTGTGTCGCGGGATCGGCCAGCGCCTTCGGCGGACCATGAGATCGAATGGCACCCTTCGTTGTCGCATCAGGAAACTCTCCGGCGGATGCGGGATGCGGACATTTTCGTTATCGTCCCGCGCCGCGAATCCTATGGCCTCGTCTTTGTCGAAGCGATGGCGGCAGGCTGTGCAATCATTTCCGACGACGAGGAGACGCGTGGCGAAATCCTCGGCGATGCCGGAATACAGGTGCCACCCGGGGACGTGTTTGGTCTCAAGGGGGCATTGCGGCGATTAATCGAGGATTCTACCTTGCGGAAAGAGCTTGGTGCGCGCGCGCTGGATCGGGCGCGACATTTTCTCCCGGGAATTGTGGCGCCGCGCTATGGAGATTGTTTCCGCCGTGTTGCGGCTGGACTGTCGTAGATGCCGCCTATTTACCTTGCTGCAAATGGCCGTTTTCATGCCTTTCCGCTCGCCTCGGAATTTGCGCGCATGGGACATTTGGGCGGACTTTATGCCGCCGATCACCACATTCTGCCGCCACCGGCCGTGCCTGCCGGCAAATATCACAACCGGTGGGAACTCAAGCTTTGGCGAAGTGGAGCGAGAATCAGTGGCTTTCCTTTCGGCTATTCATTGGAGCGGAGTAGCCGCTTGTTCGACCGCTGGCTTATTCGGCAGCTTGTTCGCGAATCGGGAGGAATTCTCCATGGCTGGAACTCGCATGTGAGTCGCACCCTTCAAGATCTCGACCCGGCGAAATGGCTGCGATGTGTCGAGAGATCGTGTCCTCACAACCAGTTCCAGCATGATGTCCTCTTGCGAGAGGGCGACTTCACCGGAGTGCCTTACCAGAAAGACCCCGAATTTCTCGCCGCATCCATCCAGGAACTTTATGATGCGGATGTCATCATTACTCCCTCGCAATATAGCGCTCGCACGTTCGTGGATCCCGAACTTCGAGCCAAGGTGCGAATTAATCCTCTCGGGGGCAATTTCCCCTGTCGGGCGCGACTTCCCAAAAGCGCGCCTCTGCGAGTGCTTCTGGTGGGGAATGCTTTTCTTCGAAAAGGCACGCACTATTTGATCGAGGCATTCAAGTTAATCTCCGATGCTTCCGCGGAACTTTGGATCCGCGGGGAGGTGCCGGCGGCCTATCGTCGTCGAATTGACGATCCGCGCGTAAAAATTCTGTCGCGAGTCTCCGGGACGGAGCTGGACCGGCTCTACCGGGAAGCGACGCTCTTTTGTCTGCCGTCAGTGGACGAAGGTTTTGGAATGGTGGCGCTTGAGGCGATTAGTCATGGTCTTCCGATTATCTATACCGAAAATTGCGGCGTCGCCGATATTCTACAGGCGGACGTGGGTCGGAAAGTTCCAATTCGATCGCCCGAGGCGCTGGCTTCCGCTATTGACCAAGTCCGCGGCTGGACTGCCGACGATTTCTGCCGTTTTGATCTGGCGAGAGCGACGGTTCTCGCCGAGAATACTTGGGGCCAGTGCGCCGAGCGGATGATTTCTTCGGTTTATGTCCGATAGCCATTGTTTCCGTGCCAGCTTTCCATCTTTGCCCAAATGAAGCCGTCATTTTCTCCACGTGCCAAATCGAATCTCTCCGTGCAGGCCATTTGGGTCGGTGCGCTGAGTGCTCCGCTTTGGATGTTCGCATTTGGTATGGGCGAACAGATCGTTTGCTTGCTGGCTGCGGGGGTGGGAACGATTTTGAGCGCTCGCTGGTTCTTGAAAGTGCTGGGGTGCCCCGTAGAATTCATTCATCTGCTGCCGTTGTCCGCTGTCAGTCTTGTAGTGGTCATGAATTTCGGCTTTCTACTCAGCTGGACGATGAGCAGCATCGGATTGAATCGCGATTTTGTCGAATCATTCAATGCTCTAGGAGTAACATATTCGAGCTACGCGGGAGCCGTCTTTTTTACGGTGTTGTTCGCAACCTCGCTTGCCGCATTGGGACAGTTTCCAATGCTGCGACGTTTAGAGGCGCAACTGATCGAAAAACTAATCATGCTAAATCGAACTCCAACAAATGTATTATTAGGAGTGCTTTTTGTAACCATAGGAATCGATGTCCTTGCGCTTGTTACAGGCGTGATCGGGTTTCGCTCTGTTGGTCTTGAAGGTTATCAAGAGGGAAAAATCGCGTGGTTCCTGCCTTTTCTTCATGCATTAGTTTATTTTCAGATGCCTTTGAATGCACAGCTCTTGACCCGCGTCCGGTCGCGGGAAAAGGGGGCTAATCTAGCGATTGTCGGAACGATGGTGATTTCGATTCCTGTGGTCTTTTATATGTCGTTTACCTCGGGGCGCACGGCGGTTGTCTTCTGTGTCGCAATGCATTTTATCTACTGGTGTCTATTTAGGGGGCGCAGACCAAATCTCCGAGTTTCAATGGTATTGGGTGTCGCTTTCCTTGTGATCGTGCCGCAGATCCTGGCGTTAAATAATTTTATGCGCGAACAGAAAAATACGAGTACGAGCAAATTTGCGAACGAAGGGGGAATTGAAGCAGTATTTGCAATGACTGAGGCTTATCAAGAGAACAAAAGCGCCCGCAGTGCTGAAAAAGTTAGGACAATGGACAATTTGTCAAGGCGCCCACTGGTGGCAACTCCCCTTGCGAAATGCATTGCCATGGACGGGCGAGTAAAAAGCTTTATGCTTGGGATGAATTTGAGAAGCTCCTTCATTTGGGTCATCCCACGGGTAATTTATCCCGATAAAGTTCAGACCTCGGCGATGGAAGGCTTGCTCTACCGTTATTTCCCAGATCGTGATTTCTTAAAGGATGTTTCGGACTCCGTTTACATGTATAGCTACACGGATTTCGGATGGCTTGGTATTATCGTCTACCCATTATTGATTGCTGGATTGTGGTGCGCATCTCTTTTGATTTTGAGTGTCTTAAATAGCCCTGTTTTTTCCTGGTATGTCTTTGCGAATTGGCCAGTCGTGTTTATGCTGGGAATTGGAGAGGGAGGCTTGATTGGGTGGTTTTCAACTTTCAGAGATACTTTGATGTACGGAATCATTTTTTTCTTTATTGAAATGATGCTTCGTAGTTGTGGAATTAAAGCTTTTGCGCCTGTGCATCCGTCAAAAGTGGGAGTGAAGTCACGACGACGGGTTGCTTGGTCTGCCCGATGAGAATTCTTTACGTCGGAGATACTGATCACACGACCACATCGCGACATCGGGCAGATGCATTAGGCCGAATCGGACACCAGGTTACTCATTTGGATATGTGGACGCTGGGAGGGGTGTCTGTCAGGCATCCCTTATGGGGAAGAATTCATTACCGCACGGGATACCGATTCGTGCAACCGCAGCTGCGGAAAAACCTTCGGACTTCGCTCGGCTTGGCGGAAGCTAAGTTCGAAGTTGCATGGGTGAATAATGGTGAGTTGCTGGGGCGTGGGGCGGTCGAGGAGCTTCGACGGGTGGCAGATAAGGTGCTGCTCTATAGCAATGACGATCCGACTGGTCCACGCGACGGTCCCCGCTTTGCCTCCTTGCGGGGGGCGTTTGGGGCTTACGATCTTTGCGCGGTCGTGCGAAACGAAAATGTTGCTGAATTCGAGAGCGCCGGGGCTCTTCGCACTTTTCGCGTCTTCATGGGTTACGACGAGGTCTCACACCAGCCATTGCTGCCGGAGGAGTCGCTTCCAGATGCGTTCCGATCCGAGGTCGGCTTTTTCGGGACATGGATGCCGGAGCGAGGCCCGTTGATGGTCGCACTTCTTCGAGCAGGCCTTCCGCTTGCCATCTGGGGAGAGCGCTGGCATCGAGCTCCAGAATGGCAGGAACTGCGAGCGGCGTGGCGCGGACCCGGACTTCAGGGGCGCGACTACGTGAAAGCGATTGCAGGTGCCAAAGTCTGCCTGGGTTTGCTTTCCAAGGGTAACCGGGACCTACATACCACGCGCTCTTCTGAAATCCCATTCGCGGGAGGATTACTCTGCGCGGAGCGTACCGACGAGCATCTCGCGATGTATCGTGAAAATGAGGATGCCATGTTTTGGGAAAGTTCGGTTGAGTGCATTAGCGTCTGTCGCAAGCTTCTCGCTGACGACCGACAAAGGGAACGGATTCGTCTGAGCGGAATGAAGCGAGTGCGCGAACTCCATCTCGGCAACGAAGATGTTGCGGCGAGCATTCTTTCTGCGGTCCAGACTCTTTGATACGCCTTTGAGGTCCTTCTCACAATGAACAAAGCAAGAAGCCTGACGGAGCTCGTTCTGATTGGGAATTACCCGCCAGACAATCAGTTTAGCATGCGCTTGTACGTCGAACTGTTGGCGGACGCCATGATGAAACAGGGTCTTCGAGTGACCGTTTACACTCCTCGCGTTTATGTGGGACGGTGGGCTCGCTCGACAAACAAAGGGTTGGGGAAATGGCTTGGCTACGTTGATAAGTATGTCCTTTTTCCCCTTAAACTTCGCGAGTTGGCGCGTTCTGCCTCACCGGGCACAGTGTTTCAAATCTGCGATCATTCGAACGCCATGTATGCGAATCCATTGCGTGGTCGGCCGGTTATTGTGACATGCCACGACCTCCTCGCCGTTCGCGGTGCCCTTGGGGATCCGGATGCGTACTGCGCTGCCAGTCGTGCCGGTCGAGTTCTCCAGCATTGGATTCTCAAAAATCTCGCGGAAATACCATTTGCCGCTTGCGTGTCGGATTTTACCCGCTCCGACTTGCTGCGGCTGACGAAGCGACGCTCCGGCCTTTCGACGCGAACAATTTTATCTCCTGCCAATTGTCACTTTCAATCTCTGACGACAGCTCAAGCGACGGAGATTTTGCGTCTGGAGGGAATCTCCATAAATCAGCCCTACATTCTGCACGTGGGCTCGAACCTTCCCCGCAAAAATCGGGTTCTTTTGTTTCGAGTTCTCTTCGAATTGCGAGAGAAATGGCCTGATCTCATCGCGGTATTTGTCGGAAGCGACTTTTCTGAGTCTGAAAGGGCGGTCCTTGAGCGCACATCCTCCGAGAGCCGGGTTCGTCTGCTTGGCCGAGTTTCGGTAAGAGCGTTGAACGCTCTCTATTGCGGAGCGCACGCAATGATTTTTCCATCCTTCGCCGAAGGGTTTGGCTGGCCGGTCTTGGAGGCGCAATTTTCCGGCTGCCCGGTGCTTTCTGGAAATCGAACCTCACTGCCTGAGGTGCTTGGCGCCGGAGGATTGCTGTTTGAGTGCGACGACGAGATCGGCATGGCATCAGCCCTCCTAGAGCTTAAAGAGAATGCGGGTTTGCGGGAGGAATTGATCAGCCGAGGTCATCAAAATACCCTACGGTTCCGATTGGAGCCTTGGGTTCAGGCTTATCTTAACTTGTATAAAGATTGCTTGGCGGACAATTCCAACGGCCATGCTGCTTAAATTATTCATCACGCTGTTGCCCTGGCCGATAAGGAGGCTTTTTCTCGGCTGGATTTTTGGCTATCAAATTCACCCATCCGCGCGGATTGGATTATCATGGATTTTCCCCCGGAAACTTCAGATGAACGCGAAAAGCCGCATCGGACACTTCAATATTGCAGTGCATCTGGATTCTATGACTCTTGATGAAAATTCCGTCATCGGCCGGGGGAACTGGATCACAGGATTTCCATCAGGCACAGCTTCCCCCCATTTTCGGCATCAGCCAGACCGCGAATCTTCGCTGGAAATCGGTTGTCACGCAGCGATTACCAAGAATCACCATCTCGATTGCACTAGTCGGGTGGCCATCGGAGATTTCACAACAATAGCTGGCTATCAGTCCCAGTTTCTGTCGCATTCGATCGACCTTCGGGCAGGTCGTCAGCATAGTGAACCGATCACGATTGGAAATTACTGTTTCATCGGCACCAATGTCGTCATTCTTGGAGGGGCTCGAATTCCGGATCGATCCGTGCTCGGAGCAAAATCGCTGCTTCAAAAAGACTTTGATGAACAGGATTGCCTCTACGCGGGAGTTCCGGCTGAAAGAAAGGCAAAGCTTCCTGCGGATGCAGCCTATTTCCATCGAGATCGAGGATTTGTAATTTAGAATCCATAAATGAGCCAGTGTTAATATTAGACTCACATCAGAAAAATCATCCTGACGCCCTGCAGCGGCCGTCATTCGGATGGATGGACAAGCTTCGGCGTCTGAAATGGAATTTCGCCCGGATTTTATTCTTTCGCTGGATTCCGGTGCCGCTTCACGACTTGCGATGTTGGATGCTAAGGAGGTTTGGGGCTCGGATCGGGCGGAACAATTTTATTTATCCGGATTGTCGAATCTGGGCGCCGTGGTTGCTCGAGACGGAAGATGTTGTGACCATTGGACCTCGAGCCGAGATCTATAATCCTGGGGGGGTCTACCTCGGGCATCACACCATCATTTCGCAGGACGCTTATCTCTGCGGGGCAACCCACGATTATAATAGTGCTGACTTTACCTATGTGAAGAAGCTCATTCGCACGGATGCATATGCATGGATTTGTGCCCGCGCGACGGTGCTGCCGGGCGTGCATTGTCATCAAGGCGCCGTGCTTGGCGCAAGTTCCGTAACGTCGCGCGACCTAGAAGCTTGGACGGTTTATGCCGGAAACCCGGCACGAGCGGTGCGGCCACGTTCCCAGGCAATCGCTCAAAGTACCCTTTCGTGAAGGTCGATTTTTCAAAGGCTACGGCCGGCATTTATGACTTGTGCGTCATAGGCTCGGGGCCGGCAGGTATCACTTTCGCGCTTGAGGCCGCGCGCATGATGCCGCGGGCGAGCATTCTGTTGATCGAATTTGGGCGTGAGGCCATGCCGGCCCACAACGTGCTCGACGATTCGATCTGCATCGAAAATCTCCGCAACCACCACGAGCCCTACGAGTGCACCAACAAGGGACTGGGAGGAAGCTCCGCGACATGGGGCGGCCGGTGTGTGATGTATGATCCCGTGGATTTCCTTTCTCGGGATATCGTGCGCGACGGATGCACCTGGGATCTCTCGTTTCTCGAGGATGTGCGTCGACATGTGCCGCGCGCGGCCGAACTCTGTGAATGCGGGCAGGGGCCGTTCGACCTTGCCGAAGATCCCGCCCGCGCAGAGAGCCGGATTGCCGAGGGATTTCAGTCCGCGGAGGTGACGGATACGGTCGTCGAGCGGTGGAGCATGCCGACGCAATTCGGTCCGCGCTATCGGAAGGAGATCGAGGCCTCGCCCCAGATTCATCTCCTCGAGGGTTGCCGTGCCAGCCGTTTCGGACCGCCGGATCAAACCGGCTGCGTGAGCGAGCTATTCGTGCGCGTGGGGGAGTCCGCGACGGAAAGCGGCGTGCGAAGTCGGCGTTTCGTTGTTGCCGCTGGCACGCAGGAGACAACGCGGCTGTTGTTGCGGAGCCCGCAGCTTTTCGCCGGTCTCGCGGGGGTCCCCGACGCGCTTGGGCGCTACTACCAGGGGCATGTCTCCGGAAAGATTGCGAGCGTGCAGTTTCACGGAGATCCGCGCAAAACCGAATATGGGTTCCTCCGTGAGCCGGATGGGACTTACCTTCGCCGGCGATTTCATTTTCCGGCCGAGGTGCTTTGCCGCGAGAACCTTCTGAATACGGCGATCTGGCTCGACAACCCACTTTATTTCAACCCGTCCCATCGCAGTGGAGCGATGTCGTTCATGTATCTTGCGATGATTACGCCGGTGCTGGGGAAGAAGCTCGCCCCGCCGGCCGTTGCGCACTCGGTGACAAAAGGCAAGGTAACCGGGGTGCCCGCGCATCTGATGAACATTTTGCGGGGTCTTCCGGGCTCGCTCTGGACGCCGGCTTCCATTTTTTACCGCCGCTATATCCGGCGGCGAAAGCTGCCCGGCGTCTTCCTCTTCAGTCCGCAGAATCGCTACGCGCTGCACTTCCATGCGGAACAGGTGCCCGATCGTAAAAATCGGATGGAACTGGGCCCCGACGGTGACACTCTCGTGATCCATTACTCGCTCACCGACGACGATGTGAATTCCGTGATCCGCTGCCATGAGCTGCTCGACGCGCATCTGCGGAAGCTCGACTGCGGTCATCTGGACTACTGGTTTGATCGTGCGGCGATGCCGGCGGCGATCCACGACATGTCGCGGGATGGCATTCACCAGTCCGGCACTACGCGAATTGCCGCGGCGCCGGAGCAGGGGGTCGTGAATTCCGACCTCCTGGTTTTCGGCACGGAGAATGTGTTCGTCTGTAGCAGCTCTGTTTTTCCGACCTCAGGGCAGGCGAATCCCACATTCTTCCTGTGCGCGATGGCCGTTCGGCTCGCGCACCATCTCGCTCAAGCATGAGAACCGTTGAAATTCGTCCCGGCATCCACACTTCGATCCTGGGTTTCGGCTGCGCGCCCATACTTGGTTCGGTGGATGGGCAGACTGCGCAGCAAGCCCTTGCCGCCGCGTTGGACGTTGGCATTACGCATTTCGATCTGGCGCGTTCGTATGGATACGGCGAGGCCGAGCTTTTCGTGGGAAGGTTTCTGCGCAATCGGCGTTCGGAGGTGACGATCGCCACGAAATTCGGCATCGAGGCGACCCCGCTGGCGGCACTGCTCGGACCGACGAAGCCAATCTTGCGCCGACTCCGAGGGAGGAGGAAACCTCCTGCAACATCCGATTCCGCGGCTCCGGCGCAGCCAGGGCGGTTGCCGGAGCTTTTTCTTCGTCGCCGCCCGATTACGTCGCGGTTGCTCTTGCGCAGTCTCGAGACGAGCCTGCGCAAGCTGGGCACGGATTACGTCGATTTTCTCTTTATCCACGAGCCGTTGGAATCCGTGGGCGACATCGACGATGTCTTCGCCGCTGCCGACAACGCGAAGGCGCAAGGGAAATTGCGGGCGTTTGGCCTTGCGTTTATGACTTCGCAGGCAGCTCTTCACTCGGACTATCTGGACCGATTTGCAGTGCTCCAGTTCGACAATTCTCCCGGCGCGCCGCATTATCCCGCAACTCTTGCGGAACGCTCAGAGGGACCCAATATCTTCTTTTCTCCATTCCGGCATCGCGCGGCGGGCGAAACTCCAGCCGGTATCCTCCGTCGCCTTTCGACGGATTTTCCACGAAGCATCACGCTGTGCTCCATGTATAAGCCGAGTCACATCCGCCAGAATGCGGAAGTCTGTTCCTGACGACTTCGGAATTTTTTTAACGCGGAATCAGTGGCTTTCAGAGTAAGTTGCAATTCTGTAAGCCGATCAAAAACGAAAATATCGGCCTTAAAATGCCCGCTATCTCTGTCATCATACTCACTAAAAACGAGGGCCGGGATCTGCCTGTTTGTTTAGAGTCTCTGCGCTGGTGCAACGATGTGCATGTCGTTGACTCGGGAAGTGAGGACCGTACCGTGGAACTCGCCAGCCGAGCTGGCGCGA
>Ga0351861_1054_pt1 | contig 26568 bp, 28 predicted proteins | sample BONcelHFGM3001F9_FD_206795 | JGI IMG/M metagenome (GOLD analysis project Ga0351861, IMG submission 206795) | Enriched cells from coal bed in the Powder River Basin, Montana, United States - BONCAT cells FGM rep2 HSBNCT.FGM.300.1.F9 ...
CATCGGGTGCGGGCTCTGCGCGGACACCTGCCCCAGCGTATTCCGCATGGCGGACGACGGGTTGGCTGAGGCGTATGTAACGGATGTGCCCGCCGGGGATGAGGCCGCCGCCGAGGAAGCGCGCGACAACTGCCCCGTGACGGTCATCACCGTGGAGTGACAAACCCAGTGGGCCGCCGCCCTGCGCAAGTGGCGCGCCGCGCCCACCGGTCGGAAAAGGCAACGCCCTCCCCGCATCACGCGCGGAGGGCGTTGCCACACCCGCCGTGCGGACACACGGCGGCGAAGTGCAAAGTCACATAGTAGGGCGAAGCTACTCAGGCGCGCAAGACGCGCATCGAGAGGACGGTACGGGCCATGGAGCAGATCGCGGCGGTCGCACGGGCGATGGTTGGCTATTTCGCGGGAGATGTGCAGCGCATCAACCACTTCGTCAAGGTATACGGCTTCGCTAAAACCATCGGCGAGCTGGAGGAGCTGGACGCGCAGACGCAGTATACGCTGGAGATCGCCGCGCTCACGCACGATATCGGCATCAAGGTGAGCGAGCAGAAGTACGGCAGCACCGCCGGGCACTACCAGCAGTTGGAGGGCCCCGCCGAGGCACGCGCGCTGCTTGCGCCGCTGGGCATCCCCATGCATACCGTGGAGCGCGTCTGCTGGCTTATCGCCCGCCACCACACCTACGAGGGCATCTCGGGGGCGGATTACCGGATCCTCGTCGAAGCCGATTTCCTGGTCAACATCGCGGATGACGGCATGGAAGAAAGCGCGATTCGCACAGTAAAAGAGCGGGTATTTCGCACGGCAGCAGGCATTGCGCTGCTGCTCGACTTGTACCGCGTCTAGTCGCTAGCCAAACCTACGCCGCCGCGCTGGCGTTACATGGTTTCAGCGAGTGCCCGCCCAGCGTGCAATTCTTGGTTGTATTTACCTGAAAACATGATATAATACGGTTATTGGGCATACATCGCAACCATGAAACAGTAACAGGAGGTCAATCCATGAAAAAGAGAGCACTGGGCATCTTCTTCACACTGGTGCTGTTGGGCAGCATCGTACTGGCTGCGCCCGCAATGGCTGTAACCATGTACGTATACACCAGCAACGGCAAGGCCCTCAACGTGCGCGATTATCCCTCCAAGGATGGCAACGTCATCTCCTCGCTGCCCTACGGCTCCGCCGTGGATGTCGACGAAGGCTTTGTGGGCGGTTCCTGGGCGCATGTGCTGCTTTCCGGCGTGGAGGGCTACTGCATGTACCGTTACCTGGTCGATTACAAACCCGGCCCGAAACCCAAGCCCACGCAGACGGCGTCGCCAACCACGGGCAGCGACCTGTACAGCGGCTTTACCGAGTGCTACTATGACGCGAGCGTGCGGCCCTCCTCCCCCGGCGGGTTCGTGCACATGCGCTGGGCACCCTCCAAGAATCAGCGGGTGCACCGCGACTACTACAACGGCGATACGCTTCTGGTGATCGCGCAGAACGGCGTTTGGTGCCAGGTCTACGATGAGCAGAGCAACCGCAGCGGTTTCATGATGGCATCGTTCCTGCGCACCGCGAACTGAGCGCGCCAAATGAAGGATGGAGGTAGGCAACCATGAAAAAAGCAATCTCTCTGTTGCTGGCTGCGTTGATGCTGGCCGTTGCGCCGCTGGCGCTGGCTGATGTCGTCAAGCTCACGGAAAACGCGAGCGGCTTTGACCTGACCATCGACCTGCCGGCCGGTACCGTTGTGAGCGTCGAGCATTACGACGATGTGCCCTACACGTTCGTGACACTGCCTGGCGCGGATGCGCCGCTGATCTACGTAAGCGTCGCGCCAACCGAGGAGTATGAGGGCATAAGCGTGGGCGACCTGACCAGCGACGAGGTGGAAACCCTGTTTGCCGTGGTCAGTGCCGATATGGACAGCCCCAGCTATACGGTGGAGACGACCGACGGCGGCTATCCATACCTGTTTGTGCAGGACGAGTCCGAGACCGACTCTGCGATGATGATCCTCCTTGAGGATGGTTACTTCGTGCAGATGTCGGTGTGGAACGCGAACCACGCCGTGCTCACCGACGACGATACGGCCACCGCCGCCGCGTTGCTGGACACGCTTGCCATCATGAAGGACTGACAACCATCGAGAGAAAGCGGACTTTCAAAAGCGGGCTGGCGCTGTGCCAGCCCGCTTTTTTGATTACCCGTGTCGCTTTCTGCCGCGCGTCCCGCGGCCTTGCAGCCTTTGCCAGGCGCGGGCGTACAGCCCGAGGCCCGTGCAGCCGCGCTTACTTGCGCACCAGGTAGCCGCTCCTCTCCCACATCGCAACCCAATCCTTGAGCCTGCTGAGCAGGTCGGCGTTGCATTTCGTCTTGCCCATCATGCCGATGAGCTGCGAGAGCGCTTCGCGGTTGGTGGTGCTGCCCAGCACTGTGCGGATGGCGCGCAAGCCTTCGATCTCCTGTTCGCTCAGCAGGATATCATCCTTCTTGGTGCCGCTGCGCTGCATGTCAATCACGGGGAACATCGGCTCGCTTGCCTCAGGCGTTGCGAGCCATAGCTCCATGTTGGCCGTGCCCTTGAATTCCTCAAAGATGATGTCGTCCACGCGCGAGCCTGTCTCCACCAGTATGGTGGCGACTACCGTGAGGCTGCCGCCCTCGCGCGTGTTGCGCGCCGCACCGAAGAAGCGCTTGGGCCGTACCAGTGCGGCGGGGGTCACTGTATTGGTCATAGCGCGGCCACCCTGCGTGATGGTCGCCTGATAGGCGCGCGTCAGCTTGGTGAGGCTGTCCAGCAGAATCACCACATTCTCGCCCTGCTCAGTCAAGCGCTGCGCGCGCTCCAGCATGGTTTCGCTCACGCGGGTCTGACTCTCAGGCGCTTCGTCAAACGTGGTGGCGAATACCTCGGCGTCGCCCGCCACCGCGTCGCGAATTTCGGTCACGGCTTCAGGCCGCTCGTCGATCAGCAGCAGGTTGGCGACTTCCGGCGTTTTGCCGCATACGCCCGCGACGGTGCAGGCTTTGCCGCCCGCGGCTTCCTGGCATTGGTAGCAGTACATGCTCATGTTCCTGATCCTCCGTTGGTTTTCTTTGGTTGCCATGCCCGAGGCGGGCGGCGGTGCGTGAACGCGCCGCGTTACGCGGTGGGCGCTGGGGCCTTGACCACCGTGAATGCGAGCATCTCCGGCCCCTCGTTGCGGATGTCCATGTGCGTGCCCAGCGGGATCATCAGCACCGTGCCGGCGGCGTAGGCGCGCGCGGGCTGGCCTTCCAGCGCGATGCGCAGGCTGCCCTCCAGCACCGTTAGGTAGACGTTGCCGTTGGCATGGTGCGCGGGCAGGCTGTCGCTCGCGGGCAGCCGCACATGCATGTAGTGGAGGTTTTCGTCCCGTATCACCTGCTGGATGCGTGCGTCCGGCTGGAGCCTTGCAACGGTTTCAATCACGTTTGCGTCCCCCTTTGGTGGTGTACGGCGTGCTGTCTGGCTTTCGGCTGCCGCTCGCTCACGGGCAGAGTATACCGCGGCATACCAAAAAAGTCTGTTGGATTTCCAACAGACTTTGCGGATGGCGATGCTTTTGTGTTACACGCCCAGGTAGGCCTTGCGCACGCGGTCGTCCTCCATGAGGGCTGCCGCGTCGCCGCTCATGGCGATGCTGCCGGTCTCCAGCACATATGCGCGGCTGGAGATGGATAGCGCAACCTTCGCGTTTTGCTCTACCAGCAAAATGGTGATGCCCTTCTCGTGCAGCGTGGCGATGATGTGGAAGATCTCTTTTACCAAGATGGGGGAGAGGCCCATGGAGGGCTCGTCCATCAGGATGATCTTCGGGTTGGCCATCAGCGCACGGCCTGTGGCCAGCATCTGCTGCTCGCCGCCGGAAAGCGTGCCCGCGATCTGCTTGGCGCGCTCCTTGAGGCGCGGGAACGATTTGAACACCGTCTCCAGGTTCTGCTTGATCTGGTCTGGGTCGCTAATGGCGAACGCGCCCATGCGCAGGTTTTCCAGCACCGTCATGCGGCTGAACACATGGCGGCCCTCCGGCACATGCGCCATGCCCAGTTGGATAATGCGGTTCGGGGCCGTGGTGCGCAGATTGATGCCGTTATAGGTGATCTCGCCGCTGGTGGCCTTCACCAGCCCCGAGATGGTATGAAGAATGGTGGTTTTTCCCGCGCCGTTCGCGCCGATCAGAGACACGATCTCGCCGTCATTTACGTCAAGCGAAACGCCCTTGATGGCGTGGATCGCGCCGTAGTGCACATTCAGATCCTTAATGCTCAGCATTGCAACCCCTCCTATTCGCCCAAGTAGGCCGCAATGACCTTCGGGTCGTGGGAAATCTCCTCAGGCAAGCCCTGCGCGATGATCTCGCCGTAGTCGATCACCACGATGCGCTCGCAGATGTTCATCACCAGGCTCATGTCGTGCTCAATCAGCAAAATGGTGATGCCAAACTTGCGGCGGATAATGTTGATGCACTCCAGCAGTTCCGCCGTTTCGGTGGGGTTCATGCCTGCCGCGGGCTCGTCCAGCAGCAGCATCTTGGCGTTGGTGGCAAGCGCGCGGGCGATTTCCAGCTTGCGCTGCTGGCCGTAGGGCAGGTTGCCCGCGTTCCAGTCCGCCTTGCTTTGCAGGTTGAACACCGAGAGCAGCTCCATGGCGCGGATGCGGATGTCTTCCTCCTCCTGCCAGAAACCGCCGCTGCGCACGATGGAGCCCAGCAGGTTGGTGCGCAGGTCCTTGGTGAAGGCGATCAGCACGTTTTCCATCACGGTCATTTTTTTGAACAGCCGGATGTTCTGGAACGTGCGCGCGATGCCCGCGGCCACAATCTCGTGGGTCTTTTTGCCGTTCATCAGCTTGTCGCCCAGGTAAAACGCGCCCTCGGTGGGCTTGTACACGCCGGTGAACAGGTTGAACACCGTGGTTTTGCCCGCGCCGTTGGGCCCGATCAGGCCTACCAGCTCGCCTTCCCTGATATCGATTTCGAAATTGTTCACGGCCTTGAGGCCGCCAAAGGCGATGCCCAAACGGGACGCGCGAAGGATGCTTTTAGGCATGGTCAGGTATCTCCTTTCGCTGCGGTCTGCTCGGCGGCTGATTTCTTCTTGCGGCGCATTGTCAGCAGCTGATAGAGAGAGAACTCGTAACTGCCAAACAGGCCGGTGGGGCGGAAAATCATCATCAGCACCAGCAGCACCGAGTAGATGAGCATGCGATATGCGGAAAAGGCGCGCAGCGCTTCGGGCACGACGGACAGGATGATGGCCGCCACGACCGAGCCCGTCATGGAACCCATGCCGCCCAGCACCACCATGATCACGTACTCTGTGGATTTGAGGAAGGTGAAATCGGTATGCTGCAAGGTGCCCAGGCCGCGGTGCGCATACACTGCGCCTGCCACGCCTGCAAAAAACGCGGAGAACGTGAAGGTCAGCACCTTATAGTACGTGGTGTTGAGGCCCGTGCTGCTGGAGGCGATGTAGTCGTCCCGGATGGCCATGATGGCGCGCCCGAACTTGGACCGTACATACGCGATCATGATCGCCACGCAGACGGCGGTAATCAGCATGATGATGTAGATATCATTCATGCGCATAATGCCGATGAGCGCTTGCCCGGCCTGCCCGTTGGCAAGGCCCTTGCCGCCTGCGAAGGGCAGGTTTTGGATCACCACGCGGATGATCTCTCCAAAGCCCAGCGTGATGATGGCCAGATAGTCCCCGCGCAGGCGCAGTGCCGGAATGCCCACCACCAAGCCGAACACGGCGGCAGCCAGCGCGCCGCACAGGATGCCAATGAAGAATACCAGTACCGGCGGCAGCGCCGTGATGGTGCCTTCCTTGATGCCCAGGTTGATCGCCTTGGTGACCAGTGCGGAGGTATATGCGCCGATGGCCATGAAGCCCGTATGGCCCAGCGCAATCTGCCCCAGATAGCCCATGACGAGGTTGAGCGAGGTAACCATGATGATGGCGTAGCAGCACTGGATAAAGATGCCGCGGATGTAGTTGTCCATCAGGCCGAAGGTGTCTGCTGCATAGACGGCCAGCATCAGCACCGCGACGCCGACCAGCGAGACCAGAAAACTATTTGCCCGTTGCTTTGCATTTTTCATAACAGGCACCTACACTTTCTCGCCGGTGTTCTTGCCCAGGATACCGGCGGGCTTGACCAACAACACGATGATCAGTATGCCGAACACGATGGCGTCGGAGAAAGCCGAGGTGATCAGCCCGCCTGTGAGCGGCGCAATGTAGGCCTTGGAAAGGCTTTCGACGATGCCGATCACCAACCCACCCAGCATCGCGCCCGGGATGATGCCGATGCCACCCAGCACAGCGGCAACAAATGCCTTCAGGCCCAGCATAGAGCCCATGACGTTGGTCACCTGATTGTACTGCGCCACATACATCAGCGACGCGACCGCCGCAAGGCCGGAACCGATGGCAAACGTGATCGTGATGGTGCGGTTGACGTTGATGCCCATCAGCAGCGAGGCGTTCTTATCCTCGGACACGGCACGCATGGCCTGACCGGTTTTGGTGTATTTAACGAACAGCGACAGCGCCACCATCACCACCACGCCGATGATGATGGTCAAAATGGTGTTGCCGCTCACACCAAAGAGCATAGGCAGGTCGAAGATGGTTTTAACCTGCTTGGGGTTGGCGCCGAACAGCGTTTGCGCGAGGTTTTCTAAAAACAGGCTCATGGCGATGGCCGTGATAAGCGCGCTCATGTTGTTGCCCTTGGCGCGCACGGGGCTATAGGCCAGTTTTTCTACCAGCATACCCGTGACGGAGCACGCTGCGATGGCGATGATGACGGCAAGCCATGCGGGCATGCCCACGGCGACCATCAGCGGTACGGTGAAGAACAACGCGTAGGCACCCACCATAATAAAATCGCCGTGCGCAAAGTTGATCAGGCGGATGATACCGTATACCATGGTGTACCCAAGTGCGATCAAGGCATATACGCTGCCCACGCGTAACCCGTTGATGACCTGCTGGATAAACAGCGTTAGCCCATCCATGCCAGACATCTCCCTTCCGAAATTGCGGTTCTGGCGGCCCAAAAACCCGCCCGCGCGGGTTGCCGCCATGGGGTTTATATGAACTGCGCCCAAATGCGGCGCAGCAGTACGCACGTTCACATGAAAAAGCAGCGGCAGGCTGCGTTTGCTTCCCTGTGCCCTTGAAAAGACAAGGCGGGGCGGACTTTCGTCCGCCCCTTGCCCCGGCGGATAGAAACGAGGCTCATTTCAATCCGCACCTATTGCGCATGGATTTACACGTAGGCGAAGAACTTGGCCACACCGTCCACGTACTCGATAACGGGGGCGGCCTTCTGCGGGGTGCCGGACTCGTCCAGCGTGAAGGAACCGGTCACGCCGGAGAAGTCGATCTTGTAGAGCGCGTCGATGATCGCGGCGGTGTCATCGCTGCCGGCGGCTTCGATGGCGGCCTTGAGCATGTAGGCGGCGTCATAGCCCAGCGCAGCCAGCGCGGTCAGGCTCTCGGCACCGAAGGTCTCGGTGTACTTGGACACGAAGCCCTGCACCAGCTCAGAGGGATCGTCGGGCGCATAGTGGTTGGTGAAGTAGCAGCCGTTGTAGAGGCTCTTGTCTTCCACCATTGTGTTCTGGGTGCCGTCCCAGCCGTCCGCACCGGCGAAGAAGCCGGTGAAACCGGCGGCACGCGCCTGGGGAACGATGTAGGGGCCGATGGAGTCATAGTAGTAGGGGGCGAAGATCAGCTCGGCGCCGGAGGCGACGATGTTGGTCAACTGCGTGGTGTAGTCGGTGTCGGAGGTGGCGGAAGAGCTCTCGGTGGCTACGATCTCAAGGCCCAGCGTGGCGGCGGCGGCCTTGAAGGCTTCGTAGAGGCCGGAGGAATAGGTGTCGCCGGACGCGTAGAGGATGGCGACCTTCGTTACGCCCAGTTTGACTGCCAGCTTGGCGGCCACTTCACCCTGGAAGGAGTCGCGGAAGCAGGCGCGGAACACGCCCTTGACGCCGTCGGTCACGGTGTCGGCGGTGGCGGTGGGGGTCAGCAGCAGCATGCCTTCGGCATCGGCCAGGGTGGCCAGACCGGCGGTCACGCCCGAGGTCACGGAACCCAGGATAGCCTTGGCGCCTTCGGAGACCAGCTTGTTGAAGGCGTTCGCGCCCTCGGTGGAGTCGCCCTTGTCGTCTTCATAGGCGATCACCTCAAGCATACGGCCGCCGAGCACGCCGCCAGCGGCGTTGATCTCTTCAATGGCCAGCCTGATGCCGTTCGTGGTAGACTCGCCGTAGGTGGCAAGGCTGCCGGTCAGGGGGGCGATAGCGCCAATTTTAACGGGCTCGGCTGCGTTGGCCATGACCGGCACGAGCAGCGTCGTCAGTACCAGGACGATCGCGGTGAGAAGAGAGACCTTCCGTTTCATGCGATAGAACCTCCTTTAATATGGTCTGCCGGGGTAGGGACCCTGAGGATTGTAAAAAAGCATGGACCGAGTGGTACGCACAGTATCAGTCTCAGCGCCATTGCTTCAACGTCTATTGTAGTGAACCGACGGAATGATGTCAATTCCAATCATGGCCGTTTGGGGAGATAGTACATTAAAAATGCAAGATGCGACCTCCGCCCATGCAGTTTTGTGCAGGTTGCACAAACGAAACGCCCGTGCTGGCTAGGGTGGCGTAAAACGCGCCGGTGAAGCCGCAACCGCAAGGCAATAAAGCTGCAAAACGACCGCAGCGCATGTGCGTACCGCCGGAAGCGGCAGGATGAATATTCTTGCGTATCGTAAGCGCGCCTCTGGCAAGGGCTGTACGTAGCGCAGGTTAAGCAAGGGCGGCGGACAGCGGCGGCGTGATGGCAATGCATAGCATATGCACCCCAAAGGCTGTGTATACCGTGCGATATGGCCACGCATGGGTATACATTCATCGCTGTGATGGAAGAATAACGACACTTGTCAATTATACAGTGCAGGGTTGAGCACCCTGACGTATCGTTATTCATTTGAGCGCAGCGCGGGTATGACCTACATAGCCCTGCGACAACCAGCGCCGGTTGCGAGCAGACATGCGACGGCGTGGCGATATCACAAAGGCTCGGCGATCGGGTGCTCCGCCGAGCCTCTGTGCGGACAACCTTCGGCATGTGTGCCGCAAGCCTGAGGCGCTCAGTATTTCATACCGTATCAGAACAGCCGGATCAGCAGGAACCCGAGCAACGCTGTAGCGCCGCTGACGAAGCTGCCCCACGCAAGGTCTATTACGGTGATCAACAGAGGCCAGTCCTTCACGGTGGCCAGGTTGGTCAGGTCATACGTGGCGTAGGTGACCAGCCCAAACAGCAGGCCGCCCAGCAGCGCGTGCGCCCAACTGCCCGCCGCCAGCGCGGGGTTGACCACGAACACCATAAGCCCGACAATAAACAACAGGTAGAACAGAAACGCCGCCAAAAGGTTGGCCTTGGGTGCCATCAGGTAGCCGAGCTTCTCGGCGTAGAGCTTTTTGGCGATCACCGTGAGCCATACCATGTCGATGGCCAGGAAAACCGCCAGCGTGACGCCGTAGTTGCGCACATCCGCCCAGGTAATGGAGAGGTTCATGATGGATGCCTCCTTTATTTCGATGCTTCTTTCTTGGGAAACCAGGGGAAGAACACGCTGGTCTGAGCGGCGTACGCGGCGTAGCCGGGGCGGTTTTTCATGCTCTTTTCAAGCAATGGCACGCCGGAGACGAACAGCAGCAGCAGCGTGATGGTGATGGGGCTTAGCGCCGTGAGCAGCGATGCGCCGCCACTTACCGCGATCAGGAAGATGCCCCACCACATGGTGGCCTCGCCGAAGTAGTTGGGATGGCGCGTGTAGCGCCACATCCCCCCGGTCATGAGCTTACCGCGGTTGTTGGGGTCGCGCAGGAAGGTGCGCAGCTGCACGTCGCCCACCGCTTCAAAGGCAAAGCCGCAGGCAAACACCGCAAGGCCCAGCCCGAAAAGCAGCGGGTTCGCGGGGGCGGACACCCCCACCGTGAGGATCACCGGCAACGAGATCAGGTACATGAACACGCCCTGCAGCATGTACACCTGCAAAAACGCGCGCGGCACCACCCACCGCCCCCATGCGCGCCGGAAAGCCGCGTAACGGAAGTCCTCCGGCTTGCCCAGGTTGCGCCGCAGGATGTGGGCAAACAGCCGCAGGCCCCACAGCGTGATGAGCAACGTCATGGTGGCGCGCGCAAGCGTGAGCGGCGGGTGCAGCAGCAAAAGCAGCCAGGCTGTGACCACAAACCCAAGGCCCCAGCCCACATCCACGACGCCGTTGTTGCGCAGCATCGTGCCCAGTAAAAAGAAGAGGAAGAAATAGCCAAAGATAATGATGGCGGCGGTTGTCATGCGCTTTGCGCGCCCCCCTCCGTAATGCAGACGGCCACGGTGCCCGGCCCCGCGTGCAGCGCCACCGCAGCGCTGATCTCGCTGATGAAGGCGGGCGGCTTGCCTGTGATGCGTGTGAGCTGTTCCTGATACTGGGTTGCAAGCGGCAGGTTGTCGCCGTGCACGATGCTGTAAGCCTCGACACCGCCTCTGGCCATCGCGCGGCGCACGAGGCGCATGATCTTGCGGGTGAGCCCCGCCTGACTGAACGCCACGCCGAACGCCGCGCCGTGGCCGGTTTTATCCAGCGTCATGATGGGGCGCATACCCAGCGCCATGCCCACCTTGCCCACGGTGTTGGGCACACGGCCGCCACGCACGGCGTAGGCCAGGGTGTTCAGACACACAAAGATGCGCGTGCGCGGGATGCGCGCCTGCACCGCCTCCACAATCTCGTCATGTGTGCGGCCTTGCGCCACCATGTCCGCCGCCAGCTTGACGAGCAGGCCCTGCGCGCCGCTGTTAAGGCGCGTGTCGATCACGGTGATGCGCTTCTGCGGCGTTTCCAGCTTGCGGGCAGCCTGCACCAGCGCTTGATAGGTGCCGCTGAGCTTGTCCGCGACGCTAAGCACAATCAGCGAGTCGAACTGCACAAAGCGCTCCGTCAGCAACGCCTGAATGCGCGCGGGTTCGGGCTGCGAGCTGGTTGGGTAACCGTCCGGGTTGTCCATCTCGCGGAAAAGCTGCATAAGGCGGATGGTGGTCTTATCCAAATAGGCCGCGCCTTGCACCAGCACACCCATGGGGAGCACGGACACGCGGTTGTCCAGCAAAAACGCATCCGGAATATCGGCGATGCTGTCGGTCACCAGCCCGATGCCGCCGCCGGTCCACTGGCGCAGGCGGCTTTGCAGCGCCATGTCGTCCGCTTTCTGGGTCAGCAGCGTGCCAAAGCGCGCCAGCCGTTCCATGACCAGCTCGGGCGTGTTGGTGTGGATGTGCACCTTGAGCCGACCGTTGCGGGCGTTCACGATCTGCGAGTCGCCAAGCGGGTGCAGGGCTTGCTTCACCGCCGCGGTCACGACATCCTCGCCGCTCGGGTGGGCGCTGATGTCAACCAGCGCCTCGATGCAGTAGCGTAGGGTCACTTCCTCGTCCGCGACGGTCAGGGGCGGCGCTTCATCTGGGATGGCCGCCGTATCGCGGCCCTCGGCAAACACGCGGTTGATGCCCTCCAGAAAGCGCACGAAGCCCGCCGCGCCGGAATCCACCACATTGTTTTTTCGCAGCACGGCCAGCTGGGTTTTGGTCTTTTCCAGCGAAACGAGCGCTTCGCGATAGGCGGTGGCGAACATCTCGGCAAACCCGGCAAAGCGTTCCACGTTCTGGTGTAAAAACGCCGCCCAGTCACGGATGATGCTCATCAGCGTGCCTTCCTGCGGCTGCTCCACTGCGCCGTACAGGTGCCGTACCGCGCCGAAAGCCACGCGCGCAAACTCGCGTACGCCCACGTGCTCATACGGCTTGCCCTCCTGCGCCAGCCCGCTGACATAGGAGGCGAAAATGATGCCCGAGTTGCCACGCGCGCTCTCCAGCCCGCTCTGGCTTAAGTCCATGAGCATCTGCCCGAAGGACTGGCTGTGCTGAGGCCGCTCCACCATGGCGCGCATCGTGGTGGCCATGTTGGTGCCGGTGTCGCCATCGGCGACAGGGAAAACGTTGATGAGGTTTAAATAGCGGATATGCGAGGCAACCTCGCGCGCGCCGGACGCAAACCAGTTAAAGACATCCAAGCCGTTGGCGTGCTGGAGATCCATCCGGTGTTCCATAGCCATTCCTCCGTATCTTGTTATGGCGTGGGGGTAGGTGTCGCCTTTCGCCATAAGCATACCAATGCGGCAGGGAAGTGAACCGTCTTTTTCAAGCATCTGACAGGTACGCCGCCTGTGCCGCTTTACTGCCGGCTGCGGGCATTTGATGGTATTATGATACGGCAGTCAATGCTCCGCGTCAATCCGCACGCATGTTTGCAGGGCCGCCCGGTTCCTGTCTCGTGCTGTTGTAAACTATTTGAAAAGTCTGTTCAACTGCGTGATAATCGTATATAATTAAATTGTGCTCAATCGAAAAGGAGGACTGAATGATGAATCTGTACGATATCACCGTGAGCGACCGTGAGGGCAACCCCGTATCCCTGCGTGACTACGAAGGCAAGGTGCTGCTGATCGTCAACACCGCGACGGGCTGCGGATTTACGCCCCAGTATACGGGGCTGGAGGCGCTGTACAACCGGTTCCGCGCGCGTGGCTTCGCCGTGCTGGATTTTCCCAGTAACCAGTTTGCGGGGCAAGCGCCGGGCACCAACGAAGAGATCCACCAGTTCTGCACGCTTAACTATGGCACCACCTTCCCGCGTTTTGCCAAACTGGAGGTGAACGGCGAAAACGAAAGCCCGCTGTTTACGTTCCTCAAGCACGAGAAAGGCGGCTTGCTAGGGCCCGCCATCAAGTGGAACTTCACCAAGTTTTTGATCGACCGCGAGGGCAATGTGGTCAGGCGTTACGCGCCCATGGACGCGCCGGAGAAGCTCGCGGACGATATCGAAGCCCTGCTGTGACGGGCGCAGAAAGGGAGGCGAACCCCTTGGGCTTTGAACAGCTGCTGTTGAAAAACCAGCTCTGCTTTCCCCTGTACGCCGCCGCCAAGGAGGTTGTGCGGCGCTACAAACCTTATCTGGACCCGTTGGGCCTGACCTATACGCAGTACATCGCCATGATGGTTCTGTGGGAGCAACGCACCGCCAACGTGAAAACGTTGGGCGAGCATCTCTACCTCGATTCCGGCACGCTGACCCCGCTGCTTAAAAAACTGGAGCAGCGGGGCTACCTCCGGCGCGAGCGAAGCGGGCGGGACGAGCGCAACGTGGTCGTGCACCTGACGGCGGCGGGGGAAGCCCTGCAGGCGCGCGCGGCAGGCATTCCGGTAAAGATGCGCGCCTGCCTGCCGCTGGGCGATACGGAAGCAAAGCAACTATACGCGCTTCTGTACCGGGTGCTGGGGGTGTGAGCGGGCAATCCGACGTGACGCGGTTTCAAAAACTTACCGCTTCCGGCCTTCGGTGCTATTGCTCACCTGCTTCGTCGTGAAGGCGCATCCTAACGCGTCTACGCCTTCGCCGTTGCCCCTCTTCATAGTACAAACCCGCTCGCGCTATGACGCATGAGGGATTTGAAACAAAGTGACGCGCACAGCGATCGCCCCGCGTGTCGCAAGCGACGCAAAAACCCCTGTGGAGCCTATCAATTCCGCAAGGGTTTTGGTAATATTCGTGTCGTGATGCGCGGCTCCGCTACAGCCTATTCCCGCGCGTCGGGCGCTTCCCCGGCCATGTCAAGCAACGCGCCGTAGCCTTCCTTTTCCATGGCCACGCGGGGGATGAAGCGCAGCGCGGCGCTGTTGATGCAGTAACGCAGCCCGCCCAGTGCTTCGGGTCCGTCGGTGAACACATGCCCGAGGTGCGCGTCGCCCACGCGGCTGCGCACCTCGGTGCGCACGCGGCCCAGCGAGGCGTCCATGCGCTCGCGCACCACCGCGGGGTCGATGGGCTTGGTAAAGCTGGGCCAGCCGCAGCCGCTCTCAAACTTGTCGCTGGAGGCAAACAGCGGCTCGCCGCTGGTGATATCCACATAGATGCCCGCGCGGAACTGGCCGTGGTAGGCGTTGCGGAAGGGCGCTTCGGTCGCGCTGTTTTGCGTCACATCATACTGCTCGTTGCTCAGCGTGCGGCGCAGGGTGGCCTTGTCCGGCGCGGCATAGTCCGCGGGGTTGACGATGGCTTTGGCCGCGCGCTCAAAATGCGCCTTGCCGATATGGCAGTACCCCGCGGGGTTTTTGTCAAGGTATTTCTGGTGGTAGTCCTCGGCGGGCCAATAGTTGGCAAGCGGAGCCAGTTCGATGGCGACGGGGGCGCTGAGCCCCGCCTGGAGGGCGCTAAGCGAGGCCTCTATCACGGGCCTGTCCGCTTCGTCGGTATAATAGATGCCGGTGCGGTACTGGGTACCGCTGTCGCCGCCCTGTCGGTTGACCGACACGGGGTCGATGGCCTCATAAAACAGCGAAAGCAGGAAGCGCAGCGGCACCACCGCAGGGTCATAAACGACGCGCACGGTTTCGGCGTGGCCTGTATCGCTGTGGCATACCTCCTGATAGGTAGGCCGATCGGTTTTGCCGTTGGCGAAGCCCACCTGTGTTTGCGTAACGCCGCGGATGCCCGCCAAGTATTTTTCCATGCCCCAGAAGCAGCCGCCTGCGAGATAAATTTCTGCCATAATGCACCTCCGCATGGTCATGGGGTGGGGTCTGCCCGCCCGTGGCCATCCGCATGGGCGAACCGGCTGGGGCGGGCGGCCCCGTGCGGCAGCAAAGCCTGCGCACTGGGTCCATGTCTAATGATACCCGTTGCGCTGTCGCCTGAATCAGATATGGCGGGTACACAAAAGGGAGGGCGGCGCCCGCCCTCCCGGTGAGCCTTACTCCGGCTGTTTGACGTCCTTGTATTCCACCACCGTGCAACCCTGCTCGCGGATGCGGTGCTTGGTTGCCTTCTCGCTGCGCTTGGTTGCGCCGCTGCCGCTGCTCGACACCATGATAACCTGCACCTTTTTGCCCTTTGGCAGCAGCTTGACCGCCGCGTTGAACGCGGGCGCGGGGTTGGAAGCCCATACGGGCGATACGAGCGTGATCATGTCGTAGGCAGACAGCTCCTGCGTGATGGGTTGAATGGCGACAGCCCTGTGCATCAGGGCGAGCGCACAGTCATACACAAACAGGAGCGGCATGGGCCTGCGCACCATGGTTTTGATCTCCACCAGTTCGGCGCTTTGCGTGCGCGCAAGTTTCTCCGCAACCTTTTTACTGTGGCCGCTGTAGGAATAGTAGAGCACAACCGTATTCATGGGGAACGCACCTCCCGGCTATATCCGCTAACCAACGGGTCAGGATATGCCATTGATGAGATTCATTATAGAAGCCCGCCCATACGCTGTCAATACGGTATTTCAGGAGACGGGCAGGCGGCGGGTCAAAGGGCCCGTGCAAAGCGCAGCTCGCCCTCCGCAGTTTCGCCCGTTTGCCCAAACCCGAGCCCGCCAAGCAGCCGCAGGGAAGCGGTGTTGCCCGGCAGAACATCCGCCTGTACGCTGCACAGCCCGCTTTGCGCAAGCCACGCAAGCAGCGCTTGTACCGCCTCGCGCGCGAAGCCCCGCCGCGCGTTGGTCGGCGACACGGTATAGCCAATCATGGCGGTGCCCTGCTCGACTTTTACGTACAAATCGCCAATCAAGTTGCCCGTCGCGGTTTCCACGACGGCCAGCTGCATCCCTTCCGCGGCGGCTAGCGGCGCGAGCAGCGCGCGCTCGTACTGTGCTCTTGACAGGCCCTTGAAACCCTGAAAGCGCATCCATGCCAGGTCGTTGCGGTAGGCCATGAACGCGTCGATGTCACCCGGTTCAAAGGCGCGGATGGTCAGGCGTGGGGTTTGCAGGCACGGCGCGCCAGCGCCGGGGCCGCGGGAAGGGGTGGCGGCGTTCACGTCGCAGGCCATTTGCGGCTCCAGTAGGCGGCGAATGCGTCCAGGCTGCGGATGGCGGAACGGATGTCGCTGAACACGGGCAGGCCGTTCTCCTCCAGGTAGCGCACCAGCGCCTGATAGTGCCGCCCCGCGTTGACCGATACGATCACGGGCTTTTGCGTTTTTCGGAAGGCCTGCACCAGCAGCTGGCCGATGGCGTCCGCGTCCAAGTAGTTCTCCTCCACGGTCTTTAGGGTGTCCACATGCGGCACGATGCCCACAAACAGGCAATCCACGTTCGGGTCGGCCAGCACCGCCTCGATGAAGCGGGCGTAGAGCGGGTCGTCGGTCATGGGTGTCAGGTCGAGGAACGGGGTTTCCACGTTCACCAGCCCATGCGTGTTGAGGGTTTTAAGCACCTCCACCGTCTCGGGCGTAAACGCGGCGGGCTGCAACTCGCGCAGGATGTCCGCGCCCATGGTGGCCTCCAGCCCGGCGTTCACGACGCCCGCCACGCGGCAGCCGCGCGCCGGATGGCGGGAGAGCACGCCGAACGCCTTGGTATAGTTGTAGAAATCGTCCAGCTCTTCGGTCAAAATGCAGCCGCCCTGCAGGCACGCCGCGCGGAACACCTCGTAGCTGCCGCTCATGGCCGCGGTATGCGAGGCGGCGGCTTTCGCGCCCGCCTCGGTGCGGCCGGATTTGTAGACGATCACGGGCTTGTGCGCCTGCCGCAGCAGGTTGAAAAACTGCCTGCCCTCGCCAGCGCCCACGCCTTCGGCGTAGATGGCGATCACGTCCGTCTTGGGGTCGTGGTCAAAGTAGGCCACCAGATCGGGGATGTTCACATCCACCTTGTTGCCGAAGCTCACGATGGTTCGGAAGATGGCCGTCTGCTGGTTGCGCTCGATGCAGGTGATGCTCATGGCCCCGCTCTGGGTGAGCAGCGCCACATTGCTGCGCTCCGCCAAGGGGATGGTGAGGCGGTTTTCCTCAATAAACAGGGTGTTGACGCCCTGCTGGCCCACGCGCGGGGCGGCAAACACGCCCATGCAGTTGGGGCCGATCACGCGTACGTTTGGCTTACGCACGGCTGCGATCTCGCGGGCGAACTGTGGGTAGTTCATGTCCGCCGGAATGCCGGAGATCAGGATCACACCCTTGCCTTCCGGCACCGAGGCTACAAACGGGATGGAATACTGGCCGGGCGCTGCGTATACCAGCAGGTCGTACGGATGGTCGATCTCGCCGATGTCGCGATACAGGGGGAACGCGCGCCCGCCTATCACCGTTTCGCCGCCCTTTGGGTTCACGCAGTAGATGTCGTCGCGGCCCAAATCCAGCAGCAGGCTTACGATGTTGCGCGCCATGCTGTACTTGCCCGGGTCGGTGGAAACGCCTGTCACCACCACGCCCCGTGGCTCAAAAAAGCGGCTCAGGCCCGTTTCATCCGGCTCTCCACCCAAAGCCGCGCCGCCCTCCGCAGGCGCAAACTCAGCATAGCCGTCCACCGCCACGAAGCGCCCATCTTTGGCAAACACGAGGGGGTTTAAATCCAGCGCCTTGAGGCAGAACGCGGGGCTGCGGCCCGAGGCCATGGAGTAGGCAAGGCCCAGCTCGCTCAGGGCCGTTACGGCGCTTGCGATCTGGGTGAGGCGCTCGGGGCGGCCCATGTCACGGTACTTGTGGCGGATGTTCAGGTTGCCCAGCAGCGCCTGCGCGTCCAAAAGCGTGATGGGCGCTACCAGCAGGTTGGCGGGGTCGTAGTATTTGGCGAAAAACTCCGCGTCGTCGCCGCCTTTGGAGAGCGTGACCACCGTGCCGAAGGAGGGATCCTCCTGAAAGCCGATCATGATCTCATCGCCGATGGCCTGGGTGAACTGGATGAACTCGATCAGCAGAAAGCCGTCGATGCGAGGCTTTTCACCCTCGGGGAAGTGGCTCAGCACCTCGTTTTGCATCTGGGTGAGCACATAGCGGATAAAAAGCGGATCCGCGATGCTCACCTTTTTAACGCCGCCGTAGCGCTGGTTGTGGGCGAGGTCGCGCGACACCACCTTGACCATGATATCCTTGCCGCCGAAGGGAGCGATGAGTGTGTCGCTCACCTGATCCGCGTGGGTCACATAGCGGAAAACGGGGGTTTCCAGCCCGATCAGGGCCAGCAACCCGTACACCTCGTGCTCGTAAAGTGTGTGGCGGCCGTCGCTGTGCGCTGTGCGCAACAGTGCGTCTATCTGTTCCAGTATGCGCTGTTCCATGGATATTCTCCTTACTCTGTTCTGCAATGGGCTTGTATGCCACATGACAAAAAAACCCCGCCTCAAACTCCGTTGCGTGGCAGCTTATGCGTCGCAGTACAGGGGTGGTGCGGATGCCGTTATCATAGCATGAAAGTGGGCGTTTGAAAAGGGGGCGGGGACGCGCGCCCCGCCGCCCCTCGGCGGCGGGGCAGCAGTGGCCGTGGCGCGGCAAACCCTTGTCGGCGAAGGAAAAGGTCCGGTGTCGGCCATTTTGCGTAAAAGGTGTGTAAAGCCCTTGACACGGGTGCGCAACGCCGCTATAATACGTAACGGTGTTAGGTAAAAGAACGGTGTTATCATACATCGTAGCCATCCACACCGGACAGGGGGTTTCGCGCATGGCGAGAGAAGACCAGAAGATGCGCAGCGACGCGGTGCGGCAGGCCATCCTGGACGCGGCGCTGGACATCGGCATCCGCGAAGGCTTCGGGGAGGTGTCCATCCGCAAGATCATCAGCCGCATGAACTACTCCACGGGCGTGGTGTACCACTATTTCAAGGACAAGCAGGAAGTGATCGACGCAGTCGAGGCGGCGGAAACGGCATGGCTTGGCGCGGAGATTCGCAAGCTGATGGACGACACGAAGGACATCGCGCAGAACATGCTCACGGTGTTCCACCGCGTCATGCGGCTGGCCATGGAGGAGCCGGAACGCTACAACCTGATCGTGCTGCACAAGTACAGCCGCCACAACCCCAGCGCCGTGCCGTGGATGGGCTACCTGAGCGGGGCCATCCGGCGGGATATCGAGCGTAAGAAACTGCGCCCTGTGGATCCGGAGCGGGCCGCCTTCAGCATCTGGAGCTCGTTCCTCGGCTTCAACCTGATGATCTCGCGCCAGCGGGGCCTCACCCCCGAGGCGGCGGACGCACTGTTTGACACGCAGGCCGGTATTATTTTGAAAGGAATTCAAAGCGATGGATAAACTCAGCATTGTATATGCCACCCGTACCAGACACTCGCAGGCGCTGGCGGTGGCCATCGGCGCCGCGCTGGGCGTGCGGCCCGAAAACGCTGCGGATAAACCGGCCCCCCGCGATACGGACACGCTGTTTTTGGTGGGCGGCGTTTATGGCGGGCAAAGCCTGCCGGAAATGATGGCCTATGTTACGGGCTTGCGCAGCGATCAGGTGCGGCGAGTGGTGCTGGTCACCAGCAGCGCCAGCGGCACCATGCGGCAGCTTGCTGTGCGGCAGGCGCTCATGGCGGCTGGCATTCCCGTGGCGCGCGAGATCATCCTCTACGGCAGCCTGTTCCTGCTGCGGTTGGGGCACCCCAACCGCGCCGACAGGGCGCATGCCGTCGATTTTGCCAGAGAGCTGGCCTGTTAGGAAAGGGGAAAAGCGAGCATATGATCACGATACTCGCGGATGACAGCTTGGGACAAATCGGCCTTGCGCTTTATGAAACGCTGCGCGGTCAAGCTGTGCAGGCGGAGTACATCGACCTTGCGGACGTGGCGGTCAAACCCTGCGTGAACTGCGGCAGCTGCAACAACAAGACCTACGGGCGCTGCGCGGTGCGCGACGACGCGGATATTCTACTGCCCAGGATGGCGGCGGCAGAAGCGCTGGTGGTGGTCACGCCGGTACTGTTCGGCGGCTATTCGGTACGGGTCAAGCGTCTGTTGGACAAGCTGGGGCTCATCATGGACAAGCACTACTACCTGCACCGCGGCGAGCTAGCCAAGGGCGGGCTGCCCGGGCGGCGGTTCCACTACCGCGTGCTGGGTGTGCTGCAAACGCCGGACGCGGCCGAGGCGGAGGCGTTTTGCGCGCTGGTGGGCGAAACGGTGCGCATCACGCGCGGGCGGGGCGGCGCCGATACGGGCGGGCCGACGGCGGAAGGCTGGCCGTTGCGGCGCATCGCGGAGGAGGTGACGCGGGCATGAGCAGATATTTACTCGTGAACGCCAGCCCCCGCGCGGAAGGCACCAGCGCCGTGCTGGCCAAGCGCATGGCCGCGCAGCTTGCGCAGGCGGGCCATAGCGCCGCGTGCATGAACCTGTACCCGCACCTGCGGCGGCTGGAAACCGTGGTGGAGGCGTTTGCGGATGCGGACACGCTGGTGGTGTTCGGCCCGTGTTACATCAACACCTACCCTGCGGACACCTATGCTTTGCTGGAGGCGATTGCCCAAACCCCCGATGCCTGCCACGGCCAGCGCGTATACGGCTTCATTCAGGGGGGGATGCCCTATGCGCACACACATGCGAGCGGCCTCACCGCGCTGCGCCTGTTTGCGCGGGCATGCGGCTTAGTCTACGGCGGCGGCTTTGTGATGGGGTTAGGCGCGATGCTTAACGGCCAGCCGTTGGAAAAGCTGATCAACGCGAAAGCCGTCATCCGGCAATACGATTCGTTTTGCGTGCATGTCGCAATGGGAGAGGATTCGCCAAATGAGGTTTATGAGCAGGCGCAGCTCAGGCTGCCGGGTTTTGTATGGCGGCTGATGGCAGGCTGGATGAACCGACGGATCGACCGCGAAGCCGCAAACTGGGGGATCCCCAAGGAGAAGGTCGGCGCATGCTTCTACCCCATCCCCGAAGCGGAGGCGTAGGCGGGCTATCGTTCGCCTGTGCATGGCTGATGCGGGAGCCGGTTTTGAATGCCTGATATGAGGCGTTCTTAGTGGAGCGTTTTCCACAGCACCCCGCGCGCGGCTGGCCCGCGCCGTGCCGGATACCATTTGCCACGCCTGTTTACAGCCGAAGGGCCGCGCAGCGCCGCAGGGTGCCGCGGCCCTTGCTGTTTGTGCGCCTGCCGGTGTGCTGCCTCCTCCCGAAAAAAAGCTTGACTTGCAGTTCACTTTAAGTTGTATGATGGCACTGGCACTGGCACTGGCACTGGCACTGGCACTGGCACTGGCACTGACGGCGGGCGGCATATGCGCAGGCACGCTCGCTGTGGAAACGGGCGGTGCGGCAAGCGCCGCATGGACAAGGGAGGAAACGACCGTGAAAAACTTCGGGTTTGGCTGTATGCGGTTGCCCATGGCGGGCGACGAGGTGGACCCGGCACACTTCAGCGCCATGGTGGACCGTTTTCTGGCGGCGGGTTTCACTTACTTCGACACGGCGCACGGCTACATCGACGGCAAGAGCGAGACGGCCCTGCGGGAGTGCCTTGTCAAACGGTATCCGCGCGAGCGCTACCAGCTGACCAACAAACTGACGGCCAACTACTTTGAAACCGAGGCCGACCTGCCTGCGCTTTTTGCCGACCAGTTGGAGAAGACGGGCGTGACCTACTTTGACTACTACCTGCTGCACGCGCTCACCGCCGATGTTTACCCCAAGTTTGAGCGTTGCAACACGTTTGCCTTTGCGGCCAAGTTGAAGGCGGAGGGGAAGATCCGCCATCTGGGCCTATCCTTCCACGACGGGGCGGCGCTTTTAGATCGCATCCTGACCGAGCATCCGGAGGTCGAGGTGGTGCAGTTGCAGCTCAATTACATCGATTATGACGACCCCACCATACAGGGCCGCGAGAACTACGAGGTTTGCGTCAGGCATGGCAAACCCGTCATCATCATGGAACCGTGCAAGGGCGGCGGCCTGACCGACCTGCCCGAAGACGCACAGGCGGTGTTCGCCCGGCTTGGCGGCCCACCCGCCAGCTACGCCATCCGCTACACGGCCTCATTTCCGCTGGTGTTCATGGTGCTCAGCGGCATGAGCAGCTTGGCGCAAATGGAGGAGAACATCGGCTTCATGGCCGATTTCAAGCCGCTGGATGCGCGCGAGGGCGCAGCCGTAGAGGAGGTGCGCCAAATCCTCAAAAAGCGCGACCTGATCGCCTGCACCGCCTGCCGCTATTGCGTGGCGGGGTGCCCCCAGCGCATCCCCATCCCCGACCTATTCGCGTGTTTCAATGCCAAGAAGCAATATCTTGACTGGAATAGCAACTTCTACTATTCCGTGACCACCAACCAGCGGGGCAAGGCTTCGGACTGCATCCAGTGCGGGGCTTGCGAGCGCGATTGCCCGCAGCACCTGCCCATCCGCGCGCTGCTTGGCGACGTGGCGGCGGCGCTGGAAAGCTGAGCGCGCCCGCGCCGGAGCAAAGAGCACGCCAAGGCGTGGCAGCTTGGGCCAAACCGCTTGACAAGCCTGCCCGCGCCCGTTATAATGCTTGCAACGCCATGATGGGAAGAAGTACCCGCGCTGTACGCATCCAGAGAGCCTTCGGCTGGTGGAAGAAGGCGGCGGCAGACGGCGAAATACATCCTTGAGCGACGCCCCCAAAGGCATTTGCCCGGTAGGCGGTGGCCGGTGCGCCGGATACAGCGCATGGGGAGTATTGGCTCCCGCAGAGGGCAGAGCCGCAAGGTGCTGCTAAATGGAAGTGGTACCGCGCTCACACGCCTTCCTCCGGTTGGAGGAAGGCGTTTTCATACCCCGTGATTAAAGGAGGGCATGTTATGTTACCCAGCGGCGTTACCTTTGCGGACCGGTTCGAGGGCATCAGCGGCAGCGCGATCCGTGCGATTTTCAAGGTGCTCGGCAGGCCGGGCATGATCAGCTTCGCGGGGGGCAACCCCAGCAACGACGCGCTGCCCAGCGAGGAATGTGCGGAGCTGGCGCGCGAGGCACTGCTTATGGACGGCAAGCGCATTTTGCAGTACGGGGCCACGGAAGGGTATCCGCCGTTTGTGGAAAGCCTTCTTAGCTACCTGCGCGCAAGCTACCGCTTTCCCATCGAGCCGGAAAACGTGCTGCCCCTCTCCGGCAGTACGCAGGGCATCGACCTTTTGTGCAAGACGCTCACCAACCCCGGCGACACGGTGCTGGTGGAAAGCCCCACCTTCCTTGGCAATATGCAGTCGCTGCGCATTTACCAGCAGAAGTTGGTGCCGGTGGAGAGCGACGATCAGGGCGTGCTGCTGGACAGACTGGAGGAAGCTGTGATCGCCCACAAACCCAAGATGCTCTACATCATCCCCACGTTCCAGAACCCCACGGGCCGCACGCTGGCCGCCGAGAGGCGCAAGCCCATCGCGGAAATGGCCGCCAAGTACGGCTTTCTTGTCGTGGAGGACGACCCCTACCGTGACCTGCGCTATGCGGGGGAGCCGCTGCCCCCCGTCAAGGAGTTTGACCAGAGCGGCCATGTGGTCTACATGGGCAGTTTTTCCAAGATCATCAGCCCCGGCCTGCGTGTGGGCTACATGGTCGCGCAGGAGGATATCATCCAGAAGTGCGCCATCGGCAAGCAGGGCAGCGATTTGCACACCAGCAACATCTCACAGGCGATCATCGATTTGTATTTGCGCCGCGGGTTGCTGGGGCCGCACATCGAGGCCATCGTGCCCGCTTACCGCGATAAGCTGAACGCCATGCTGGGCGAGCTTTCTACTTTCCCCACAGGCATCTCCTTCACGAAACCCGATGGCGGGCTGTTCCTCTTTGTGACTATGCCGGAGGGCTTCCGCGCGGGCGAAACGTTCCAAAAGGCCGTCGAGCGCGGCGTGGCGTTCGTGCCGGGCACCAGCTTCTATCCCGAGGGCGGGCACCACAACACGCTTCGCCTCAATTTCTCAAACAGCACGCTGGAACAGATCAAAACCGGTATGGCGACCCTGCGGCAGCTGTTTACCGAAACCCTGAACGCATAAGGAGCGATCGATATGCACATACTGGATAGTTTGAAGGAGCGCGGCTTCATTGCGCAGGTTACGTTTGAGGAGGATCTCTACACGGCCATGGAGAAGGAGCCCATGACCTTCTACTTGGGCGTGGACCCCACCGCGGACAGCCTGCACGTGGGGCATTTCATCCCCATTCTGATGAGCGCGCACCTGCAGCGGGCGGGGCACCGGCCTGTCATCCTGTGCGGGGGCGGCACCGCCATGGTGGGCGACCCCAGCGGCAAAACCGACCTGCGCAAGATGATGACGCGCGAGACCATCGCCGACAACGTGCGCGCCATACAGCGGCAGCTCAGCCGCTTTCTGGACTTCGGCGAGGGCAAGGCCATCATGGTCAACAATGCGGACTGGCTGTTGAATTTGAACTATGTGGATTTCCTGCGTGATATTGGCTCGCTGTTCAGCGTCAATCACATGCTGGCCGCCGATTGCTACAAGAAACGGCTGGAAGTGGGGCTCACGTTTCTGGAGTTCAACTACATGCTGATGCAGAGCTATGACTTTTTAGAGCTGTTCAAGCAACACGGCTGCCGCCTGCAGATCGGCGGGGACGACCAGTGGAGCAACATCCTCTCCGGCGCGGACCTGATCCGCCGCAAGGAGCGGGAGGACGCCTATGCCCTCACCTGCAAACTGATCATGACCGCCGACGGCAATAAGATGGGCAAGACCGAAAAGGGCGCGCTGTGGCTGGACCCCGCGCGCACCACGCCCTACGAGTTCTACCAGTACTGGCGCAACGTGCAGGACGCGGATGTGGAGCGGTTCCTGGGGCTGCTCACCTTCCTGCCCATGGACGAGGTGCGCCGCCTGGGCGCGCTGGCGGGCAATGAAATCAACGAAGCCAAGCGTGTGCTGGCCTTTGAGGTCACCAAGCTGATCCATGGCGAGGCCGAGGCCCTGAAGGCGCAGGACGCGGCGCAGGCGCTGTTTGGCGGCACCGGCGATATGGAAAACGTGCCCACCTATGCCGTGACCGCCGAAACGCTGGCCGAGGACAACCGCCTGACCACGTTGCTGGCCCTGTGCGGCCTGTGCGCAAGCCGCGGCGAAGCGCGCAAAATGGTGCAAAGCGGCGCGGTGATGGTGGGCGAGGAGAAGGCCACAGACATTGACCAGCGCGTTGAGGCTGCGCAGATCGGCGAAGGCGGCTTGTTGCTGCGCAAGGGCAAGAAGAGCTATTGCAGGCTGGTGCTGGCCTGAAGGGCGGCACGTGCGAGCGCCTGCGCGCGCACCCCTCCGAGGCACGGCGGGGTGCGTTTCGCTTCTCCCACGCACGGAAGCGGGCGCAGGCGCAGCCCTTGACATTCCCATCGCGCTGGTTTACCATCAATATCAAAGCAAAGCACGGGGAGGGTCGCCATGCGCATCGAGCATATCGCCCTGTATGTGCAGGATCTGGAAGCCGCCAGGCGCTTCTTCACCACCTACTTTCAGGCCAAACCCAACGACGGCTATCATAACGAGCAAACCGGCCTGCGCACCTACTTTTTGACCTTGGAGGGCGGCGCGAGGCTGGAGTTGATGACCCGCCCAAACCTCGCGCCAGCCGCGCAGCCTCACCCGCACGGCGGCTTTGCGCACCTTGCGTTCACGCTGGGCAGCCGCGGGGCGGTGGACGTGCTGACCGAACGCCTGCGCGCGGACGGCTACGCGGTGCAGAGCGGCCCGCGCGTGACGGGTGACGGCTACTACGAAAGCTGCGTGCTGGGGCCGGAGGGCTGCGTGCTGGAACTCACGGCCTGAACCGCGCCGCCACAACCCTGAACGGAGGTGCCCCATGACGGTATCCGCCGCAAAACCACGCTATGCCTACCTTGATTTTCTGCGCATACTGGCCGCGTTTCTGGTGATTGTCAACCACACCAACAGCCTTGTGTTCAAGGCGCTCACGCCCGCCCATGCGGACTGGTGGCTGTCCATTGCGTGGTACTACACAAGCAAGGTGGCCGTTCCGCTGTTTGTGATGGTGTCGGGCGCGTGCCTGCTGCCGCGTCGCGATACTTACCGGCAGGCGTTCTGGCGCTTCGTGCGCGTGTTGCTGGTGCTGATTTTGTTCTCCTACGGGTATTACCTCGTCAGCATCTGGCAGGACAGCTGGGCGTGGAGCCGCGCGCTGGACGCGGGCGCCTTTTTGAAGATCATCTGGAGCGGGCGCATCACCGATGCGTTCTGGTATCTGTACTTCTATCTGGGCATGATGGTCATGCTGCCGGTGTTGCAACGCCTGGCTGCCGCGCTTGGCAAGCGCGACCTGCAATACTTTATGGCGGTCAGCTTCGGCGTATACGCCGCGTGGCCGCTGCTTACGCACTATGTGCCGGAGGCCGTGCTGCCGCATTTTTTCGACCTGCCGCTGTTCTCGGTGTTTCTGGGCCTGTTTTTCGCGGGGCATTATGTGCAGGCACATGCCGTGCGCATCAGCCGCCTTGTGTGCCTGCTGGCGATCCTTGCCGCACTGGGCGCGTCGGTGTGGCTTACGTATCTGGAGTACGGCCATGTGGCTTCGGGCGTGAAATACTGGTTCATGGACGAGCGCACCGCGCCGTCGGTATTCGTGGTGGCGGGCGCGCTGGCCGCCATGCTGTGGGCAAAGGCCTCGTTCGCGCGCCGCCCGGCCGGCGAGGCGGGCATACGCCGTTGGGCGGCGGTAGGCGGCACGGCGTTTGGTA
>Ga0351861_1057_pt1 | contig 25922 bp, 26 predicted proteins | sample BONcelHFGM3001F9_FD_206795 | JGI IMG/M metagenome (GOLD analysis project Ga0351861, IMG submission 206795) | Enriched cells from coal bed in the Powder River Basin, Montana, United States - BONCAT cells FGM rep2 HSBNCT.FGM.300.1.F9 ...
ATCTCTCGGGGCTGACCAGGTTTTCGCTTACTATGCCGGTGACCCTTTCGCAGTACTGGCACCTGTACGTCACCAGATCGCGGTTCTCAAGGCGAAACTTTCGTTGAGCGCCCAGCATGTTCGTGGCACAGTTGGGGTTGGGACACAACATGACGCCGGTGATGGCTTCAGGGAGGGATATGCGCCTCTTTTCCTGGACCCTTCCCTCCCTGATGATGTTGATGGTGGCGTTCGGCGCGATGAGTGAGATCATGTCGGTCTCGTTTCGGGAGAGGACCCTGTTCTCGATCTTGAGGATGTCCTTCCCAGCAGGGAGCCGCTTGGACTGGAACCCCACTCCGATGGTGAACACTCCGCCGCTGCCAATGCCAAGTATCTCCACGACCTTCAGCGCCATGGGGGTGGGGATGTGGTCAATAACCGTTCCGTTATCGATGGCGTAGACCTTGTATACCCTGTCGCTCATGAGATTCCTCCGGTTACCAGTCCGAGAAGCGCCTGCCGCGTGGGGATGCCGTTGTGGGCCTGGCGGAAGTAGATGGCGTTTGGAAGCGAATCGACCTCTTCGGCTATCTCGTCCACCCTTGGCAACGGGTGCATGATCCTGATGGAGTCACCCAGGACGGCTACGGTTTCGCGGGTGACCCTGTAACTGTGGGCAATGCTCTCATACTCCTGCGGGTCTCCGAAACGCTCCTTCTGGATCCTGGTAACGTACAGGACATCCATTTCGGAATCCTGTGCCTCCTCGGGCGAGGAGACGACCCTGAAGGATACTCCCGAGTCGGCCAGCTCGGTGAGAACGTGGGGAGGCATGGCAAGTGAAGGCGGTGAGACGAAAACCATCCTGGCGCCGAAAAGGGCCATTGCGTGGGCGAGGGAGTGGACGGTGCGGCCGTACTTCAGGTCGCCCATGAGCCCCACGCAGAGGCCTTCGAGCCTTCCCACGCTTTCAAAGATCGTGAAGAGGTCGAGGAATGTCTGTGTCGGGTGCTGGTTCGAGCCGTCACCGGCGTTGATGACGGGAACTGAGGACAGTTCGGAAGCCAGCCTGGCCGCGCCTTCAACGGGATGCCTGATGACCATGGCGTCGCAGTATCCTGTGACAGTTCGTACACTGTCCGCGAACGATTCGCCCTTTTTCTGGGATGATGAACCGGGATCGGCGAAGCCGAAAACGGTTCCGCCTCCCTTCAGTACCGCGGATTCAAAACTGAGCCTGGTGCGGGTGGACGGCTCGAAGAAGAGAGAGGCCACACTGAGCCCGGAAAGAAGGCCGGGGTGTTTTCCCGATTTCACTTCGCCCGAGGCCTCCACTATCCGCCAAAGCTCTGAAACCGACATATCCCTCAGGGAGATGATGCTTCTGCCTGAAAAGGAACTCAACGGGAATCCCCCCTCCTAAGTGGCTCGCGAAGCTCCCGCTCGCGTTCCCTAACAATGTCAAGCATTTCCGCCGGCCCTCCGGCGGAAAGAAGGTCGTCAACGAAACCCGGCAACCTGAGCATCCTGTTCAGCCTGGCCAGCATGTGCAGGTGCTCGTTGGCGGAAGGAAAGACGAGAAGGAAGAAAAGCGAGGTAAGCCTTCCGGTCTCCTCGCCGAACGGAAGGGGATGCGGCGGCCGGAAAAGCATGAGAAGGCTGTGCTCGACGAAGAGCTTCCTCACGTCGAGGGGGTGAACAAGCGCCGCGCCGCACCTTAAAGCCGTCGAGGCGGCCTCCTCGCGCAGGATGATCTGCTCGAGCAGCGCCGATTCATCGTAAAGTGCCCCCGTTCCGCACGCCTCGGACGCCATGAGCCGAAGCATGCTGCTCCTGGTGCCCACCCTTTCCGGCAGTACGATGTTGCCGGAAAGCATCTCCGTCATGAGAAGCGCCTTGGAGTCTATTCCGGCGGTTTCGGCGTTTGACTGCTCGGCCAGGGCGAGACGGTCGGCGGCGAGGCTTCCGAACTCACGTGTGAGCCAGTCAAGGATGTCGGATCTGAGGTAGCACTTCTGGCCCTGGAACTGCACGGTTTCAAGGCCGGCCCTGCTGATCTCGCGTGAGGCCTCCTGCAGGCTCATCCCGAGGCACTTGGCGGTGTCTGTCAGTGTGAGGAAGGTCTTCATATTCTCTCCCGTCGCGCAGGTCGTATTATAGTGATTGCACGGCTTCGAACGCATCGCGATCAATGGGAGGCAAAGTGATGAACGAGTTGGTTCGCCGTTTCGTAAGATACGCTGAGATGGACACCCGAAGCGATCCATCAAGCTTCTCCGTGCCATCCACGCCGGGGCAGACCGGCCTGCTGGCCCTGCTTCGGGATGAGCTTCTGGAGATGGGGGTTGAAGGGGTACACCTGGACCAGGGAGGGGTTCTGTACGGATCCCTGCCCGGCGGGACTGGAGGCGTTACGATAGGGCTGATCGCGCACGTTGATACCGCTCCCGCCGTCTCCGGTCACGGGGTCAGGCCGGTCGTTCACGGGGAGTGGGACGGTTCGCCCATCCCCATTGCCGATGGAGTGGTGCTGGATCCCGGGGAGTGCCCGCAGTTGGAGCTTTACAAGGGCGGGACCATTGTCACATCCGATGGAACGACCCTTCTTGGCGCCGACGACAAGGCGGGTGTCGCAATAATCATGGAGGCCCTCCGTCACATGATCGAGACCCCGGGAATGCGACGCCCGGGGATAGCGGTGGCCTTCACCACCGACGAGGAGATCGGTCGTGGAATGGACAGCTTCAGTACAGCAAGGTTCGGTGCCGACTTCGCGTACACCATCGACGGCGAGCAGCCGGGTTCAGTTGACAGCGCCACGTTCAACGCGTGCAGGGCGGACTGGAGGATAACCGGCATCGAGGTTCACCCGGGCAGCGCCTGCGGCAGGCTCGTGAACCCCGTGAGGATCGCTGCCGAGCTGATCTCCATGCTCAAACCGGAGGAGATGCCCGAGAACAGCTCGGGGGAAGAGGGATTCGAATACCCGATGGAGGTTTCGGGGGACACCGAGGCCGCGACCGTACAGATGATCATCAGGGATTTCACCACCGAAGGGCTTGCCGCAAGGGTACACAGGATGCACTCTCTTCACCGTTACCTGTCGGAGAAGCATGAAAGGGCGGTCATCGGGCTTGAGATCAGGAACCAGTATTCAAACCCCAGGGATACGCTGAGGGCCGACAGAAGGCTGGTCGATTACGCCATGCAGGGAACGGAGAGGGCGGGCATCACTCCGTGCGAAACCAGCATCAGGGGCGGCACCGACGGGTCCAGACTGAGCTTCATGGGAGTGCCCACTGTCAACCTTCCCACAGGCGGAGGCCTGTTTCATTCCCGCAGGGAGTGGCTTGCGGTACAAGGGCTTGAAACGTCACTGGCCGTGCTTCTCAACACGATCGACATTTGGGGGGAAAACCTGGCGGAATAGGGGTTGCCTCGACCCCCGGCAAAGCCTATTATCTGTAACGCAAGAAGCAACCCAGTGAGGGGGTGCCCCTTGAAGGCGGTGCTTGCGGTTCTGCTTCTTACATCATGCGCTGCGGTTTTCGGGCAGTCTGAAGAAGAGATGGCCGTTCAGGAAACTGTTGAGTCATTCTTTGCAGCCCTTCAGGAAGCCAAGGGAGAGGAAGCCGCAGCCCTCTACTCCCAATCGGCCATGCTTCAGGTCGATCTGACGTTCCAGTCGATCCGCGAAGGCATCAGACGGAACGACGAGTCGGTCCTTCTCAGGCTGCGGACCGCCGGCTACCAGGCGGAGAGCGGGGACATCAGGGGCTGGACCACGCTCGAATACCTCACCGAGACCCTCAGGCTTCCCATGATGTTCGGCAGATACACACCGTTCACCATGACGGTTGATTCAATTCGTGTTCAGGGAAGACGGGCCGATGTATTTCTCACTTTCGAGAACACCGCGGGAATCCTGATGGAACAGCAGGCCTGTTTTGTGAGGGAGGACGGCCGCTGGCTGGCCGAGAGCTTCATGGGGATGACCTCGTTTCCCTGAAACCTTCATCAATGGTCTTTGGTGATCTCCCTGCGTAGGGAGTTGACCTCGGGGCAGTCCCTGCACGTTGTTTCTGTGATCGCGTCGTGCCTGCGGCTCCAGATTGGCAAAAAATCCTCTTCAGAGAGGTTGCCTATCGGGTTTCCCGTGTTCCAGTAAGGACAGGGGAAAACCGCTCCGTCCGGGGCCAGGTATACCGTTCTGGCAAGGTAGGGGCACCTTTCACGCGGTTCCCTGACCTCTCCGCACGACAGTTCGATGGAGACTCCGAGACTGTTCGCCCTGGCTCCAGCTTCCTTCAGGATGGCTGAGGCATGTTCCGAGCCGGGGTCGACAACGCTATCGAGCGTCGAGAGGCCCTTGTAGGGCACGAGCGGGACCAGCCCCAGGGCACGCACGCCCAGACGGGCCGCCAGCTCGACGAGCTCGGGGATCTCCGCAAGGTTGGCTTTCTGGAGGGTCGTGCTGAAGGCAAGCATGGGGAAGAGCCTTTTTCCCCTGATCCTTACCAGATTTTCAAGGTTCTCCACTATCCTTCCGAGGTCAGCCCCTCCGCGTATGACCGCATGGGTTTCCTGTCGTGCCCCATCGATGGACACGAACAGGGTGGTTGGAGGGTACTTGACAAGAAGTGCGATGTTCTCGCTGTTGAGAAGGGTTCCGTTGGTCACCATCTCCCTTGAGGGCACGCCTGACCCGCACAGAGCTTTAAGATGTGACCCGATCCGGGGATTGCAGAAGGGCTCGGCACCGCATGAAATGCTGACCATTGAAGCCAGTGGAAACACCTGCCGTGAGATCTTCAAGAACAGTTCCTGGTCCATGTGCAGCCACTTCCGGTCGGGGTCGGTATCGGCGAAGCGCATGGGGCACATGGAGCACCTGAGATTGCAGTGGTTGGTGGTGTCCATCCGGACAAGAAGGTGACGGCGCCTGTCCCGGAGGGCAACTCCCGGGAACCTGTGGGTCCTTCTGAAGAAACGGGACAGGATCGTTCTCATGGTCGTTATTATAGCCCTGCGTCCGCGTTGTATGTTAAGGCTTCAGAAGAGGGGGGTGGGGTTCTGAAACCGGTCCTGATCCTGGATTACTCCGTCGACGGTCTTTCAGGGGGTACCATAGGCGGAAGGCTTGCCTGCGCAAGCGAAGTCGCGCGGGTAACCCCTGCCGATCCCTTTCCGGAAGTTGATCCCACCGGGTATTCCGGGATCATCCACACCGGCAGCGCCCTTTCAATAACCGTTGACCAGAGTTTTACCGGGCAGGCCAGCCGTCTCGTCCAGGCATGCGTCCGTTTCAGGGTTCCCCAGATGGGGATCTGCTACGGTCATCAGCTGATCTGCCTTTCTCTGATGGGTCCGCAGGTGGTAAGAAAGGCTCCGCTGGGCCCCGAGATAGGGTGGCTGCCCGTCGAGATCCTTCCCCCGGGGCCGCCCGATACCCTCGAGAGTGAGATCGTATGGCAGTCCCACTACGATGAGGTGACCCATGTTCCAAGTGGCGCCGTCGTACTTGCGAGAAGCGCCGTTTCGGAAGTCCAGGCGTTCCTCGACCGGGGCAGGGGCATTCTGGGCACCCAGTTCCACCCCGAGTTTTCCGCCATGACCGGGAACGCTCAGTTCCTTCTCGACAAAAGCCTCTTCGCGAAACACGGGATCAACATCGACAGCGTGCTCGCCTCCGCGCCTGAAAGGGATGCGGGAGCCTTGTTTCTTGGCTATTTTCTCCGCATGACCAGGGGGGAGACGATATGACGAATGCACTGATCGGCCTGGAACCTGAAGCGGTCTGGAAACATTTCGGAGCCCTGCTGTCCATTCCCAGGCCCAGCGGTTCCGAAGCGGCCGCCGCTGATTACATCGTGGGAGTGGCAGAAGGTCTCGGGCTTGAGTGGAAGCGCGACAGGGTGAACAACGTTCTTGTTCGAAGGCCCGGACGCGGAAACGGGGTCGTGCTTCAGGCCCACACCGACATGGTGGCCGACCGGCTTCCCGACTGCCCAACCGATCCGGCTGTCGACGGCGTAAAGGCCGAACTCCGGGACGGCTGGATAACCGCAACAGGCACAACCCTCGGGGCCGACAACGGCATGGGTGTTGCAATCATGCTTGCCATGCTGGAATCTCCCCATCCCAACCTTCCACCACTTGAATGCCTGTTCACGGTTGATGAGGAGAGAGGGCTTCTGGGCGCCAGGGTCTTTCCCCCGGAGTGGCTTACGCACAGAAAGCTTGTCAACCTCGATTCCGAGGAGGAGAACAGCATTTGCATCGGCTGCGCTGGGGGGCGTGACATAATCGTCAGAAAGCCCCTGGAATGGGAGTCTGGGGTTGTTCCGGTTTCCAGTCTGAATGTTCGGGGGCTATCCGGAGGGCATTCGGGGATGGAGATCAACAGGGGTAGGGCCAACGCCATAAGTATCGCCGCGAGGGTCTGCAGACAGCTCGGACTCAGGGTCGCCGGGTTTTCAGGTGGCTCGAAACACAACGCGATTCCCCGGGACGCGCAAGTGCTTGTGGCGGGAGAGGTGTCCCCTGTCGGGCTGTCAGAGGTCTGTGACGAGATAAGGCGCGAGTACGCAGGCATCGAGAATGGCATGGTCATAACCGCTGCGCCTTCTTCCCCGCGAAAGGTCTTGACCGCAAGCAGTTCAACCGGGCTTCTTGACCTGCTGCTTGCCCTTCCACACGGTGTGGCGGCAATGAGCGGGTCGATCCCGGGGCTTGTTCAGACATCCTGCAACCTCGCAATCGCGAGAACCGATGAAGAGACCGCCGAGGTGACCTCAAGCGTCAGGAGTTCGATCGATTCATCCCGTGACGCCCTGATCGAAAGGATAGTCTCCATTGCCAGGCTCTCTGGTTGTTCGCATGAGGCCGGCGAAGGCTACCCGGGCTGGACGCCCGACCCGTCTTCAGTTCTTCTGGCCCATGCCAGGAAGGCGTGCAGGGAGTACTACGGGACCGATCCCGGGGTAGTGGCGATCCACGCGGGGCTGGAGTGCGGCATAATCGGCAAAAGGGTTGGCGGAATGGACATGGTAAGCATGGGCCCCGACATCAGGGACGTTCACATCCCGGGTGAGCGGGTCAGGGTATCATCAGTTCAGGCATTTGTGGGGATGCTCGTGAACCTTCTCGAGAACCTTTCCTGAAGATGCTTCGCGAACCGGAAGGCTTTTTCGGGGCGGTTCCAGTCTTTGACTGCTCGCCGGTTGACCTGAAAACCAGGGATCTGCTTGCTGGTTCGGGCTGCTCATCCCCGAACTGGGACAGGGTGTTCTTTTCCGGTGAGACCAACCCATCCCTTATCTCCGGAACCGTCTTCAGGGGGGAGTGCAGGGTGCACCTGCCTGAAGGCTTGATCTGCGGCGCTGTTATCGAGGATTGCACGGTCATGGGTCCGGCCGTGATCAAATCGTGTTCACTCGTGAGGGGTTACGCTGTTCTGGAAGGCTCGGCGCTCGAGAATTGCGGGGTTCTGACCTGGGGCGGGAAGCCGTCTTTTCTGGGTTCGGAAATGGACCTGGGCGAGGAAACCGGTTTCAGAAGAGTGCCCATTGTTCCCACCATGGATCACATTGAAGCCTTCCATCTCGCTTCGGGCGCGGGAAGGCACGAGGTGGAGGGGATTCTTCGCAGGGTAAGGTCCCTGACCGTCTGCGGGGTCATCGGTCCCGCAGCAACCGTCACCAACGCATCGCTGGTAGAGGATACCGTACTGATGCGTGGGGCGCTGCTCTCCTGTCCGGGGCCTGTGCGGGGAAGCCTTGTAATGCCCGGCGGCATGGTAATGAACCACGCCCAGGTTCACGGAAGCGTTCTGCAGTGGCGGGCACGGGCGGACACCATGGCGCTGGTTACCGATTCCATAGTGGGCGAGGGCTCTGTCGTGGAGAGGCACGGCATGCTCAACAGATCCTTTCTCGGGGCGGACAGCGTTCTGGGCGAAGGCGAGATGACAGCTTCCCTCACCGGACCCCTGACCGGGATGCACCATCAATCCCTTCTCATTGCAACCCTCTGGCCCGCCGGCAAAGGCAACGTCGGTTACGGAGCCAACGCCGGCAGCAACCACACCTCGCGCCTTCCCGACCAGGAGCTTCGACTTGGAGAGGGTTTTTTCATCGGGCTGGGAACGTGCGTCAAGTTCCCAGCCGATTACACCCGCAGCCCCCATTCGATCCTTGCCACTGGTCTCACCGCTCTGCCACAGAAGGTTTCCTTTCCCTTCTCCCTTATCACCCAGCCGGTCAGGCGTCCGCCGAGTGTCCCCGAGGGGTACAACCAGATCTTCCCGGGATGGATGCTGTACGACAACATGTACGCCCTTGTCCGCAACGCCTGGAAACACGAGGGCCGGTCGACGGCCCTCCACACGCCGGTTGAAACCGGGCCTTTGTCGGACGGGGTCATCGAGTTCACGAAGGACGCCCTGGAAAGACTGAAGAGCTGCCCCTGCGACGAGATGCCCGGCATCGGCAGGAACTTCATGACGGAGGAGTCCAGGATCAGGGGCATCAAGGCCTACGAAACCCTTCTCGAAGGCGCCGACCTGTACCACCGGATGAGGACGGGAGAGCTGGGCCCTGATTCGGTGCCGCGATTGAAGGCCATCCTGCGTTTGATCATCGAAGGCGCCGCCGCGTCGAGAATGAAGGACAGGCTCCGGGGCGAGTCGGTCATCGATGACTACGCCGAAACAAGGCGCATTCCCGATGAAGAGCCTTTCATCACCGCGATCCAGCGCCTCATTGACGGTATTGGCTGATGGTCTTCGACAATGATTGTGCCGGTGGTTCTTTCAGCATATGATGACGGGATGAAGAACAGGATTGAGGGGCATCGATGACGCATTCTTCAATGAACGGGTATCCGGCTTAGGATGTCGAGGGATAATCCGCATATACTTGTCATTGACGACGATGGCGACACCAGAGTTCTCCTTTCGCACATGCTCCGAAAAGGTGGTTTTTTATCATCTACTGCCGGGAATGCAGCCGAAGCCATCCATTCTCTCCGAAATGAGCCTTTTGACGCTGTGCTCCTTGACTTTCTGATGCCCGGGATGAATGGCATACAGTTCTGCTACACACTGCAGGCAGATCCCATTCTTTCAAGGATCCCCGTGATAATGGTCACCAGTAAGACCGACGAAGAGATTCGCACCGAGGCCCTTGCGGCAGGCGTGGCAGATTTCGTCACAAAGATGAGGCTGGACGCGAAAGCTCTGGCCGAAACCGTGAACAGGGTCCTGGACATGGCCGGACAGTGGAACAAGCTGGACCGTCCCGTCTCATCTGCCCGCTTGCACGACTTTCAGGGTTTTTTGATCCACCTTGTTGAGACCGGTGGCGCAACCGCCGAGGCCGCGGCGGCGATCAGTGCAGCTTCGCCCAGGGAACTCTACGAAAAGGCCGTCAGCGCAGGGATCGACGGCGTTGCCATCGCCAGGGCGTTCTCGAGCTTCTTCGGAGTACCCGTCCTGCCCTACATCGACCCCGAGACAGTCGAGACCGGAGTGCTTCCCGCCGCGTTCTCCAGGGCGCACAAGGTTCTCGCGGTTCGGGATGGGGCCGGTGTGCGTTTCGTGGTTACGAACCCCTTCGACTCGAACCTGCTGGACGGTCTGGAATCGCTGACCGGAAAGCCCCCCCTTCTGAGCGTAACCTGCCCCGACTGCATAGACGCACTTCTGTACCGGGAAGACCCCCGCGATCACAAGCCTCTGGTGGAGAATGTGGAGAGCGACCAGACCGAGGAGGAGCTGGTGGCCGAGGTCTCGGAGTTCAACGGCTCCATCGAGATAGACGAGAAGCCCTCCGACGATGACGTGAAGAAGTTTCCCATCCGCTACATCGCCGACAGCATCCTTTACACAGCGGCCACCGAAGGCGCCAGCGACATCCATATAGAACCCAAGCCCGATCACGTGCTTGTCAGGTTCAGGGTGGACGGCGACATGAAGGACATGTTCACACTGAAGAGAAAGACGGGGTCCATCCTTATCAGCAGATTCAAGGTGCTGGGAGGTATGGATATAGCTGAACGCAGAAAACCGCAGGACGGCACCTCCGAAGCCAGGATCGCCCGAAAACCCTACAAGATGCGTTTCGCGACGACTTCCACCCCGCAGGGCGAGAGCCTCATCGTGCGTATCCTCGACATGTACGCCAAACCGAAGAAACTAATCGAGCTGGGCATGACCGAAGAACAGTCCGAGGCCCTGTACGAGATAGCCGGCCAGAACAGCGGTGCGATAATTGTCTGCGGTCCCACCGGAAGCGGCAAGACGACCACCCTCTACAGTCTCATCTCCCACATCGACATCAGGAACCGAAGCCTGATGACCATCGAGGACCCGGTTGAATACAGGATCCCCTACGCGAACCAGCAGCAGGTCAACGAGAGGGCGGGGGTCACCTTCGAGGCCCTTCTGCGTTCCGCGGTGCGCCAGGACCCCGACATCGTCTATCTTGGCGAGGTCCGCGACGCCTTCAGCGCCAGAACATGCCTTGACCTCGCAAGCACCGGCCACATGACGCTTACCACACTCCACAGCTCCAACACCACTACGGCGCTCTTTCGGCTGGAACGGCTTGGGATCTCGCGCGATGATGCCGCGGACAACCTGCTGGGGCTTCTTGCCCAGAGGCTTCTGAAGGGCCTTTGCCAGAACTGCAGGAAGCTGAGGCCCATCACTTCCGAAGAGCGCGGCAAGCTGCTTCCCTTCACCAGCGACATCCCCCCGGAGGTCCCTCACCCCGAGGGCTGCCCGAAGTGCGGTTTCACAGGTTATTCCGGAAGGATGGGCGTTTACGAGCTCATGCGTTTCAGCCCCGAGGTGACCGGGATAATAAAGGAGGCCCCCTCGATACCCGCCATGCGGATCGCACTGAGGAACGCCGGTCTCTTTCTCCTCAGCGATCACGCCATTCTGAAGATGCGCCGCGGACTTCTTTCCTTCGATGATGTTTACAGGGTCATCCTTCTGGAAGAGCTTAGGCTGACCGGGAGGACAGGAGCCTCCGAGGCCGTCCCCGCCACCGAAGCCCTTGCGCCTGAGCGTCGCAGGATCCTTCTGGTGGATGATGACGGCGACTTCAGGAACCTCGCCACACTCATACTCGAAAACGCGGGTTACACCGTGGAACAGGCCTCCGACGGCGTGGAGGCAATTGTCATACTCAACTCGAAGAGTTTCGATCTTGTCATGAGTGACATTGAGATGCCCGGCCTTGACGGTTTTACTATGCTTCAGGCCCTCCAGAGCAAGAACCTCGTTACCCCCCTTGTGTTCCTGACCGCCAACGACAGCATGGACAAGGAAGAGAAGGGGTACGAGCTGGGAGCGGTAGATTATATCAGAAAACCAATACATAAGAAAACATTCCTCTCCCGGGTTGACCGAGTCATCCGAAGCGGTGCAAAGTGAGCGCCTGGTGAGGTCGTGCGTGAACCGCCCCTGGAATCCAGTGTGAAGGTGAAGGAACGTCCGTGACTGAACCAATTCTGCTTCTGACGCTGGGGATCGGCGTTCTCTGGGGCGGTTCGGAGCTCATCATCCGGAGCATAGGACCGCTCGCCAGGCAGCTGGGTGTCAAGGAACTGGTTGTCACGGTGCTTGGGGTGAGCGTGCTTTCGAGCCTTCCCGAACTCACGGTGTCTGCCTTTGCCATCGCCCGGGGGGCGGGTGACATCTCGCTGGGCAACATCATCGGTTCGAACTTCGTCACCCTTACGTTCGTGACCGCCGTCTGCGCGCTGATAAGACCGATCGAGATCCGCCGGGAGGTGCAGACCCGCGAGTCGAGCTGGATGATACTGTGCTCCGCTCTGGTGCTTTCGCTCTCCATGGACGGTGTTCTCAGCCGTTCCGACGGGGTCATACTTCTTCTGACCTATGTTCCGTACATAATCAGTGTGCTCCGTTCGGCCGGGGAGGGAGCGGACCCCATGGAACAGGATGCCCGTGGCGGCAGGCGTATCGTCCTGCGGGCAACTGCGCTGATAGTTGTGGGCATAGCAGCCGTTATCGGCGGTTCGAAGGTGGCGCTTGATTCTGGGACCGAGCTCGGTCAGGCCGCCGGGATCCCCGCCGTAGCCCTGGGCGTGGTGGTGTTCGCCTTCGGCACTAGCCTTCCCGAACTCGCCATCAGCCTCTCCGCAACAATTAAGCGCAAGGCGGACATCACTATCGGCGAGGTCTACGCGTCGAACATCTTCACCCAGCTGGTGGTCCTGGGCGTCTGCTGCCTGATCTCGCCCATACCGGTGGCCCCCGCGCTCAGCAGGTTCGCGATGCCCTTCCTTATACTGGCAGCCGTGGTCATCCAGCTCTTCGTAACAAGCGGGCTCAGGCTGAACAGGATGGAAGCGGTCGGGCTGCTGGTTTTCTACGTGGTGTTCGCCGCCAGCCAGTTCACCGAGCTTCCAACACTGGAAACCCTTCTCGGATTCTGAAGGTTGCGCTTTTTTGCAGCATCACCCATATTACACTTGCACGTTTGCTCAAGAATAGGATGTAACTATGTTCACCACCTTTCTGAACGCCTTGTGGTCAACTGCGGTCGAACTCGCGCCTTCATTATTCCTCGGGCTTCTGGTGGCGGGTGTTCTTCACGTTCTCGTCAAGAGGGAAGCCATCTCGCGGCATCTGGGAAAACCCGGGTTCGCAAGCACATTCAGGGCGGCCGCTCTGGGCGTGCCGCTTCCGCTATGCTCGTGCGGTGTTCTTCCCGCGGCACTGGCGCTTAGAACAGACGGTGCAAGCCGAGGCGCGACGGTTTCGTTCCTTGCCAGCACCCCACAGACGGGAGTCGATTCCATTGCGGCAACATGGGGCATGCTGGGGTGGCCCGTTGCCCTGGCGAAGATGATCGCCGCCCTGGTTGCAGGAGTTGTCAGCGGTACTCTGGTTGACCGTTCCCGTGATGACTCGATGGCGCCGGTGTCCCGATCCACATGCGTTCCAACCGAGAGCGGGCCCGCCCTCGTACGCGCCTTCAGATATTCGTTCAACGCCATACTCGGCGACATATGGGCGTTTCTGCTCGCGGGTCTGGCGGTGAGCGCGCTGATAGTCACGTTCATTCCTCCGGGCAGCCTTGCCGACCAGCCTATCCTGAACGGCCCACTCGGTCTTTTGGCCGCCCTGGCGGTCGGTATCCCCCTCTACGTTTGCTCGGTCTCTTCGGTACCCGTTGCGGCTGCCATGGTGTACGCCGGGTTTCCAGTCGGTGCGGCACTTGTGTTCCTCATGGCGGGCCCCGCAACCAACGCGGCGACCATCGGAGCCGTCAGGAAGGCGCTGGGAAGGAACGCCTTTCTCAGCTATCTTTTAACCCTGATCGTCGTGAGCCTTGCGGCCGGGCTTCTGCTGAACAGTGTATCCATACCCGGTGTGAGGGTTTCAGGGGATTTCCATACCGGTGATGTCCCCCTTTGGAAGAACATCGCCGCAGGTCTTTTCTACGCCGCTCTGGGGTTTCATGCCCATAAATGCCTGAAGGGAAGGTTGAGGGCCATGAGTGTTCGTTCGGGAAGCGAAACGGTGGTGATGAGGGTCACAGGGATGACCTGCGGCAACTGCGTCAGACATGTTGAAGATGCACTCGGAAAGCTTGCGGGAGTCCGGGCGGTGAAGGTCGTTCTCGATGGGGGGAAAGCGCTGATCGAGCCCGGTGACGGTTTCAGCGCATGTTCCGCCCTTGCTGCGGTCAGAGCCGAGGGTTACGAAGCCAGTATCGACGGGAGCTCTTGTGGCTGCGACGCCTGAGGGGGTTACCTTCCGGGAGATAGAGGCAATGGGCGACCTGTTCTTCCAGGCCTCAGATCCGACCCGACTGGCCATTCTGCTTCACCTCAACGCTGGAAGCCGCTGCGTCTGCGAGCTGGCGGCCGAGATGGGTCTTTCGGTTTCCGCGGTATCGCATCAGATGAAGAAACTGAGGCTCTCGGGTCTTGTCAGCAGGCGCAGGGATGGGCGGCACATACACTACAGCCTGGCGGACCATCATGTTCGGATGCTTCTGGACCTCGGGCTTGAGCACATAAGGGAATGAGCCCCCGCACACCCGGCCCGGTTCTCGAGCGTCAGTTCCTGAACCTGCGCGAGACCCGGCGCCACATCTATTCGCTGCTTCCGCTGAGAAGGGCTTCCGCCATCGTTGAACCCGGCTGCGGCAGCGGTCTTCTGGCGCGGGAGCTTCTTTCACTGACACCGGCCCGTATCACCTGCATCGATGCCGTCGAAAGGCAGGGGATCCCCCCCGATTGTGCCTTTGCAAGATGCGACGCGACACGGTTTTTCCCCCGGGCCGACATCTACATCAGCTCGTTCTTCCTCTACCAGTTGAGAGAACCCGTGGCATACCTGAGAAATGTCGGGAGGGCTCTGGGCAAGGGCGGCCTGTACGCTGTGGCGGGTGAGTTCGCATACACGAATGAGGAGGGGTGCAGCCCTCTGGTTTCCGGGATCGCCGCTTCCCTTCGCAGGGAAGGGTTTGACCCCATGTTCGGCTCGGTTCTTGTCGAGTCTTTCAGGGCGGCAGGGTACGGGATCGTGGAGACGGGCCGGGTCAGACCGCTGTGGGAGCCCCCTGACAGGGAGTTTTTGAAGCTTCAGCTCGGTGACCGTTGGGAATCTTTTCCAGAAAGCATCACTGTGCCCGTTTACTGGGGAGTGTTCAGGGTGTTGGGGAACCGCGGGTGAGCCATCGGTAAAAACCGGAACGACAGGCTCCGGACAAGGTCTCATAAAGGGTTCGTGCCGTTAATCCTCAAGAAACCCACCGAAGACCCTCCCGCGGCACTGTATTTACCTTGAGCACCCTGGCATTGTTCCCGTGCTTCAGTAGGATACCCGAATGAAGGAAACCGATCTCTACGGGCCTGTCCGCGGCTTCCTCGAGGGCCAGGGGTACTCCGTAAGGGGCGAAGTGGGTCCATGCGACGTTCTGGCAGTAAGGGACGGCATGGTCCTGGCCGTTGAACTGAAGCTGGTTCTCAACCTTCGCCTCATCCTGCAGGCAGTTGACAGGCTGGCCGCAACGGACGGTGTGTACATTGCGGTCCCACAGGCGGCACATGCCTGGAAGTCCGACCGGCACGGCGTGCTCAAGCTACTGCGAATGCTGGGCGTGGGGCTGCTTCTTGTCGACCCGTCCACGGGAGCGGTTCAGCCCGAGCTGGATCCATGCCGGTACGTTCCCCGAAGCAACAAGATGATGAGGGGGCGGCTTCTCCGCGAACACGCCGCGCTCAATGGAGACCCCAACCCGGGCGGATGCAGCCGCCGCCGGGGAGTAATGACCTTCTACAGGAGGAAGGCGGTTTCGGCCGCGCTGTTCCTGAGGGAGAACGGACCCTCCCGAGCCTCAGCCGTGTCCAAAGCCCTGGGCATGCCCGATGCACTCTCCATTCTTTACCGCAACGTGTACGGCTGGTTCGAAAGGCTGGAGAGGGGAGTCTACGGGCTTTCCCCCCGTGGTCTGTCCGAAGTCCCGTCATGGGAGTGACGCCTTCCTGAACTGACCCGGGTTGCGAGGAACCTTGACCGGGCTTCATACTATCCATGTTGACACGTTTCACGGAAAGGATCGCCATGGGAGAGACCTTTGCCCTGAAAATCCTCGGAAGAGCCGCCGGTCATCCCGTATCCGCGGGGGATGTTGTTTCCATTGAACCCGACCTCCTGGTGACCCACAGCGATACCGGAAGGGTCCTTGAGGAGTTCAGGAAAGGCAACCCCGAAGCAACGGTGAAACACCCGGAGAGGCTCTTCATGGTTCTGGACGGCGCTTTGCCCCCGGTTGGCTCCGAGGCGGCGGAGCACGGCGAGATCCGCCGTTTCGCTGCGTCAACGGGAGTGGCAAACCTTTACGAGCCAGGTTCCGGCTCATGTCAGCAGGTCCTCGCCGAGAGCTTCCTCGCGCTTCCGGGCAGCATCCTGGGCGGCACGGACGCACGCACGAGCGCCCATGGCGCCTTCAACTGCGCCGCCTTTCGGATAACGATGCCCGAAGCGGCTGAGGCGTGGCGCACCGGAACCCTGAAGGTGAGGGTGCCCGAAACCGTGGACATCCAGCTGACGGGAGGGCTTCGGGAAAGGGTGGGCGCCAGGGACCTCGCCCTTGCAATGCTCGCGGGCACCCGCGATGTGACGGGCAAAGCCGTGGAGTTCCACGGAAGCGCCATCAGCGGCCTTCGCATATACGAACGGATGATCCTCGCCGGGGCCGGCGCCGACCTTGGCGCTTCGATCGCTGTGTTTCCAGCCGATGGCATCACCGAAGACTTCCTGTGTTCGCACTCCATATGCCGGCGGGCCTTGTGGAGCGATTCAGACGCCGTTTTCGCAGGCCTTGAGCGGTACGACCTCGAATCGGTCTCACCCATGATCGCCCCCGTTTTTTCCCGCACCTCCCCTTTGCCGGTCGCGGATATGGCCGGCAGGCCGGTTGATGTCGTTCTGCTTGGATTCTGCGAGAACGGCGGAACCGAAGACCTCCAGACCGCCGCGGACGTCATGCGTGGCAGGAAGACGGCGCCGGGGGTGCGGCTTTACGTTTGTCCCGCCTCCCGCGACGTTTACCTCAAGGCCCTGCGCAACGGCCTGATCGAACAGTTCGTCCTGGCGGGGGCATCGGTCCTTCCGCCCGGTTGCGGCATTTCGTGTTGCCCGGATGTCCTGGCTCCAGGTGAGACGTGCATCTCGACCTCGGGGCCGGGCTTGGGGGAGCGGACCGACACCGGGGAAACCCCGGTCTTCCTTGCCGGCCCCGAAACCGCTGCGGCAGCCGCAGTGACAGGTGTGATAACGGACCCGAGGGAAGTCTGATCGGTTCAGAACAGGGTTCACAACTTCCGGGAGGATCAATCCATGAGCTGCCTGGCGGCGCTTCTTCTGTTTCTGTCAACGGGGCTTCCCGGCGGCCTTGAAGTGTCTTTCGGCCCTTCCTTCGGCAGCCTCGATCCCTCCGAGGGCTTTTACCAGGAGAGGTTCAAGACCCCGGGGCTTTCCCTTGGGGGAGAGGTGACCCTGGCTTCGCCGCTTCCAGTAGACCTGTTCCTGGGTGGAGCCTGGTTTCGAAAGGAAGGCGTTCGGGGATGGGACGGCGAGGTCGAAGCCGTTCTTCTCTGGGTTTTCCCGGTGGCGGTCGTGAGCCCGGTTGAAGGTCTGTCGGTTTTTGCGGGTCCCGGAATATCCGGGTGCTGGGGGGACTATTCGGGAACCGATGATTTTGGGAGCTTCATGGAAGCTTCAGGGGAGAGTGTGGGGTACGGTTTCACTGCCGGAAGCGAGATCTCTTTGCTGGGTCCCCTCTCCTGCAGGCTTCAGTACCGTTCGGTATGGATGGACCTTAAAACCGACAACGTCATCCTTGACGGGCAGACCAGCTACATCTTTCCGGCCGCCGAAACCGACCTTGGGTTCAAAGGGTATTTTCTTGGGCTTTCAGTATCCCTGGTCGGGGGCGGAAACTCGGTCTGGCGTTGACCGGTCGGTCCTCCGGGCTTAGAATTACGAACCCTTTCGGGGCCGGCGTAGCTCAGTTGGCAGAGCAGCGCACTCGTAATGCGCAGGTCAACGGTTCGATTCCGTTCGCCGGCTCCATCCCTCCTCAGAAGGAAACATATGAGTGAGAAGCCCATAGTCAGCGGGTCCGGCATCCGCGGGATATTCGGCCGCAGCTTTACCGTCATGGATGCCATGGGTTACGCCGCCGCCTTCGGCGAGCTCGTTGGCCCCGGCCCCGTGGTGGTGGGCCGTGACACCCGCCGGAGCGGTCCGGCGGTGGAGGCAGCCGTATGCGCTGGGCTCATGTCGGTGGGTTGTTCACCGGTGCTTCTGGGTGTCGTGCCCACTCCCACAGTTCAGCTGGAAGCCATGGAATCAGGCGTCGCGGGGGGTATTGCCGTCACCAGCAGCCACAACCCGGGCTGCTGGAACGCCCTGAAGCTTGTTGGTCCGGATGGTGTTTTCCTGAGGGCTGCTTCCCGGGAGAGGCTGATGGAGCTTCTGGGCACACCCAGACGCTTCAGCGGATTCGATTCGTGCGGGCTTCCACAGGTTCTTTCCGGCTCGGTTGAAAGGCATGTTGAAAAGGTGCTGTCACTGCCCTTCGTAAGAACGGGGGGAAGACCCCTCCGCGTCGTCCTTGATGTGACCGGGGGGACCGCCGCGTCGCTTGGTCCTGCCCTGATGGACGCCATGGGTGTGGAGTGGACGATGATCAACCCCACCATGACACCGGGGGGGGGAGTTCCCCAGGGTGGCCGAACCAACAGTCGAAAGCCTTTCGGAGCTTGCGCGGGCGGTGGCCGATACTGGCGCCGACGCGGGTTTCGGGTTCGACCCCGACGGCGACAGACTGGCCCTTGTGGCCGACCGTGGCGTGCTTATTGGCGAGGAGTACACCCTCGCCCTGGCATTCGACCATATCCTTCGGCACACACCCGGACCGGTCGTTATCAACCTGTCCACCTCGATGCTTTCTGAAGAGGCCGCGGGCCGCCACGGCTGCACGGTCCACCGGAGCCCGGTGGGAGAGGTGAACGTGGTGGAGGAGATGGAAAGGCTTGGTTCCTCACTGGGCGGCGAGGGCAACGGCGGGGTTATCTACCCGCTCTGCCATTCAGGACGGGACAGCGCCGTGGCTATGGCCATGGTGGTGTCGTTCCTTCGGGAAAACCCCGGGTTGACCCTCTCCGGCTGGGCCGGGGGTTTTCCGAAGTTCTTTTCGGTAAAGACCAAGGTTGCCCATCCCGGTGACTTCGGAAGGGCCGCCTCACTTCTCGAGAAGGAGTTCGGCCCCCCCACCGACTGCCGGGATGGGTTATGGTACCGTAAGCATTGGGGCTGGTTTCATATAAGACCAAGCGGCACAGAGCCGGCGGTGCGCTTTATTGGCGAGAGTTCGAATCCCGAGCCGCTTGATGCCTGTTATGCCCATTTTCGAAAGGTGTGCTCATGTGCGGAATAGTGGGATATGTTGGTACAAGGCCCGCACTCGACATTCTGCTCTGCGGCCTCAGAAGGCTTGAGTATCGGGGGTACGATTCCGCCGGCTACGCCCTTCAGTACAACGATTCCCTGGTGATCAGGAAGTGCGTGGGCAGGGTTTCGGAACTCGCCGCGCTCGATCCCGGTGAAGGCAGGGCAGCCACAGCTGGAATCGCCCATACCCGGTGGGCGACACATGGCGAGCCTTCCATCGAGAACGCCCATCCCCATACCGACTCATCAGGCAGGATCGCACTGGTCCACAACGGAATTATCGAGAATTACAAGAGCCTGAAGATGAGGCTCGAAGCGCTTGGCGAGGTGTTCGAATCCGAAACTGACACAGAGGTGCTGACCAAGCTGATCGGACGCGAGATGAAGGCAACGGGAGACCTTCTTTCAGCCGTGAAGAAAGCCCTCACAAGCGTCAGGGGAGCCTACGGCATCGCTGTGGTCAGCGCGGACCAGCCTTCCACGCTCGTGGCGGCCAGGTACGGCAGCCCTCTCGTCGTTGGGATCGGCGACGGCGAGAACATCGTGGCAAGCGATGTGGCGGCCATCGTTGCCCACACGCGTGACGTGGTGTACCTTGAAGAGGGCGAGCTCGTCGAGATAACCACAAGGGGTGTACACAGCCACGGCAGCGACCCCAGGATGATCCGCGACCGCATGACCCATGTGGACTGGGACCTTTCCGAGATCGAGAAGGACGGTTACCCCCACTACATGCTGAAAGAGATCCACTCCCAGCCCGAGTCACTCAGGAACGCCTTCAGGGGAAGGCTGGACATGACCGAGGGCACCGCGCACCTGGGCGGACTGAACATGACCCCTGAAGACATGCAGGGGATCAGGCGCATAATCATTACCGCGTGCGGAACCTCATGGCACGCGGCGCTTATCGGAAAGTACGTTCTGGAATCCATGTCACGCATTCCCGTCGACGTCGAGTACGCAAGCGAGTTCCGTTACCGTGATCCCGTGATAGGCGAGGGAACCGTTGTGTTCGTCATAAGCCAGAGCGGCGAGACGGCCGACACCCTGGCAGCCCTGAAACTGGCCCGGGAGAAGGGCGCGGCATGCTACGGCATCGTGAACGTCGTGGGTTCCACGATAGCCCGCGAGACAAGCGCCGGAGTCTACATCCATGCCGGACCCGAGATCGGTGTCGCGTCCACCAAGGCATTCACAAGCCAGGTGATGATACTTTCCCTGATCGGCCTTGCGCTTGGAAGGGCCAGGGGTTGCATAAGCCTTGCAGAAGGGCTGTCGCTGGCGAACAGCATCCGCGAGGTTCCCGACAAGGTCGAGACCATTCTCGGGAGGGCCGGGGAGATACAGAGCCTTGCCCGTGAATTCACCTACGCTTCCAACTTTTTGTACCTGGGCAGGGGGGTCAACTATCCCGTTGCCCTGGAAGGGGCGCTCAAGCTCAAGGAGATAAGCTACATCCACGCCGAGGGCTACCCGGCCGCGGAGATGAAGCACGGCCCCATCGCCCTTATCGACGACCTGATGCCCGTGGCGGTCATAGCCGCCCGGGACGCGGCGTACGACAAGATCATGAGCAACATTCAGGAAGTGAAGGCCAGAAGGGGCAGGATCCTGGTGGTCGCCACCGAGGGTGACACCGAGATCCGCAGTTACGCCCAGTGGGTTATCGAAGTTCCGGCGGTAGCCGACCAGCTGACGCCCCTGCTCACCGTTATCCCGTTGCAACTGCTTGCTTACTATGTGGCCGTGGCCAGGGGGTGTGATGTCGACAAACCGAGGAACCTTGCCAAAAGCGTCACGGTGGAGTGATCTGCGGAGCTGGCTGAGAAGCTTTTCCACCGGCTTCAGCTGGTTCTTCAAAACCCTTTACCACAGCTGGGACAAACACGGGATCTATTTCAGCGCCGCGGCGGTGGCGTTCAACATACTCGTTACGGCCATTCCCCTGGCGGTTCTGATATTCGCGGTGAGCAGCAGTGTCGCGATGGGTGATTCCACCCTCAGGGAAGGCTTTTTGAACTGGCTTTCCGAGCTGAAGCCCTTCGTCGCGGATAGCGTGATCCTCGACTTTCAGGGCGCAGTGCAGCACCAGAGCACAGCTGTTGGCTTCATCGGGTTCTTCACCCTGCTATGGATGGTGAGCAGGCTTTTCGGGACAATACGCACAGCGCTTGACCGTATCTTCAGCGCTCCCGGAAGGCACATGGTTTTGGGGAAGCTCTTCGATTTCGTGCTGGCAATACTTGTGGCGCTCTGCTTCATGCTTGCGGTCCTGTCAACCGTTGGAGCACGGGTAGCGGTCGAGTCGGGCGCGGGGAGGGTCATATCCGGAACCCCACTTGTGGGTCCGGCGCTCACCGGTTTTCTGGGCAGGGTGCTGAGCTTCACCTTCGCTTTTCTCGTGTTCTTCCTGCTGTACTGGGCGGGACCAAACAGGAGGATCCCTCTCAAGCTGGCGGTTCCCACGGCATTTTTCTGCACCCTGTTTACCACTGCCGGGACAAGCCTCTACATGTGGTCCATATCCAGACCCAGCTGGGGGTTCGTTTACGGCTCGTTCATCGGGGTCATGGCTACGCTTCTCTGGGTTTACTGGCTCTGCGTGATCTTTCTGGCCGCCGCCGAGGTGGCCAGCATAATCAACAGGACGAACGAGGCTAGACCGAGAACCTGATCTCCAGTATGTCGCCATCCTTCACGACGTAGTCTTTCCCTTCCAGCCCCACAGCGCCCTTCTTCTTCAGTGCGGCCTCGTCCGGAGTCTCCCGGAAAACGGCGTATGGGATAACCTGTGCCCTGATGAACCCCCGGGCAAGGTCGGAGTGGATGGTCCCGGCGGCTTCAAGCGCGGTGCTTCCCGCCGGGATGGGCCAGGCCCTGACCTCGTCGGGGCCCATGGTAAGGAAGCTGACAAGGTCAAGCAGCGAGTATGCCGACCGGATTATCCGGGAAAGCCCCGACTCGCTGTAGCCCATGTCCAGAAGGAACTCGGACCGCTCGCCCTCGGGCAGTTCGCAGAGTTCCAGCTCAAGACCGGCATCGATGGTGAGAAAAGCTGCCCCCGCTTCTTCAGCGGCTTTCATGGCACCGGATTCGTCCTCGATGCCCTGGCCCGAGCGGTTGGAAACCACCATCAGGGGTTTCAGTGACGCTGGGGAGTAGGGGGAAAGCTCCGCCTGCTCGTGCCTCGAAAAACCGGCTTTCCTGAGGGGCACCTCTTCGGAAAGCAGAGTGAGCGCCCTGTCGATCAGGACGAACTCCCTGGAGCCCGACTTGCTTTCCTTCCGTAACCTGTCCCTGCGCTTCTCCAGTATCGCAAGATCACCCAGGATGAGTTCGGTTTCGGCGTTGCGAAGAGATTCCTCAAGCTTTCCGGCGGAATGGTTGTCGAGTACAAGCACCACTGCCGATGCTTCCCGCAGAAGGGCCATGCCCCTGACCCCGAAAGCGGGGGAGGGCAGGTCCGTGAACGAAACCGTGGCATTCACCACGCTTTTGGGGTGCCAGTGCCCTGTGAGGAAATCGACCCTGGGGTCAGGCACCTTTACCGTGAGAGGTTTGGCCGTGTCAGCCCTGGACGAACCCGCAAGGGCGTGAAACAGTGTCGAGCGGCCGCACCGGGGAAAGCCGGCAAGGGCAATCTTCATTCCAACCCCGTTCTATTCCGTGAAGACCCTGACCTTGTCGCCGTCGGCGCTGTCCACGTCAACGGTGAGTTCGCGAAGTGCCTCCACAAGTTCCTCGCCATCGAGGTCTTTGAGAACCGAGAGGTCAATTCCCTTTTCCTGCATGGCCTCGGAGGCGTCCGCCGGCATGAGGGAGCTGAGCTTGAGGCCGGTTCGGATGAGGCTCATGGGAACCCTCACGTTCACCTTGTCCCCGTCTGCGCTGTCAACCACGACCCTGAGATACTTGGGCACTCCCTTCCTTACAGGAGCGCTGCCGTTCTGCTCGGTGACGGGTTCGGCCTCGGGCGCCTGTTCACGTACTATAACCTTCTCAAGAAGGGCTGAAGCCTCTTCCACTGAGATCTTGCCCTTGCTGAGCATCTCGAGGATCTTCATTCTTGCTTCGTTCATGGCATTTCCTCCCTGTTTAAACGAACCTGAACTGCAGATTTTCACTTTTCGACCTCACGGATATTCCGAGCCCGTGCAAGCCCGGAAGAAGGCTCCATGCGGCCATGGACACTTGCAGCACCCGGGCGGCGGGAGCCTTGATGCCGAGTGCCAGGGTCATCCAGCCCGCCAATTGCGCCAAAAGCGCCAAAGGCAGCAGCAGGACCCATAGAAGGAACCATGGCAGGGGGACGGAGAACGGCATTCTGCCGAATCTCATCAACAGGAACATGGCCGGCATCACAGCGACCTCAGGGCTTCATCGAAGGAGATCTCGCCCTTTGCGAGCCTGTTCAGTGTCTGATCCGGGTTCACATCCGCCTCCATCGTCCGGTTCAGTGAGTTCACAAGCCTGTCCAGCCTGGCCCTGGCTGTGGGGTAGCTGACTCCCAGTGTGTCCTGCAGCTGCTTGATCGACCCGTAGCTGCGAATGAAAACCATGGCGATCGCCTGGTCTTCAGGCGGAAGCTGTGCCAGGGGCGACGCGGTGAAGGATCCCGCCACCGAAATGGCGCACTCCGCGCAGGTCAGCTTTACGGGTGTCATGAGCTTTTTGCAGGATGGGCACCTGACTTCACCAATATCCATTTTTTGCACCTCCATTCCTTAACAAAACATAAGTACGGCTTTAACAATGTCAAGGTATGCCTTGTGATGTGCCCCAAGGGGGGGGTTTGCTCGGGTTGACTTCGTTGGTGTTTGGGAAATAATCGCGGATGCGGCTTGAAAACCTGAGGGGGAACCGTAATGATGAATGTAGTTGCCGTGATCCTGGGTGGTGGCCGGGGAACCAGGTTGTTCCCGCTCACCAAGCTTCGGTGCAAGCCTGCCGTTCCCATCGGCGGGAAGTACAGGCTCATAGACATACCGATATCCAACTGCGTCAACGACGGTATAAGGCAGATTCTCGTCCTGAGCCAGTACAACAGCGAAAGCCTCAACCGGCACATAGCCCAGACCTACAGGTTCGACAGGTTTACGAACGGTTTCGTCTCAATCCTTGCGGCTGAACAGACCTACGAGAGCGCCTCGTGGTTTCAGGGAACAGCGGACGCGGTTCGCAAGAGCATGATACACATCCTTTCCCTGCAGCCCGATCTGGTTCTGATCCTCTCCGGCGACCAGCTCTACCGGATGAATTTTCTTGACTTCATAAGCCACTTCACCGAAACCTCATCCGATATCTGCATTGCTTCAAAACCCGTTCCCCGCGACGAAGCTTCGGGGCTGGGGATCATTCAGGTTGACTCCAGCGGTGAGATAATGGGTTTTCACGAGAAACCCTCCCCCGAAAGGCTTTCGGGGCTCGAAAGCTCATCGGCGTGGGTGCCGGATGACCAGCCCTTCCTGGGCAGCATGGGCATCTACCTTTTCAAGCCAAAGGTGTTAAACGACCTCCTGACCCAGAACCCGGAGCACGACGATTTCGGCAAGGAGATCATTCCCTGCGCCCTTGGACGCTACCGCATGACATCGTTCCCCTTCAGGGGCTACTGGTCCGACATCGGAACCATCAAGAGCTTCTTCAAGGCCAACATCGACCTTGCGATGCCCGACCCGGCATTCGACATGTACAGCCAGTTCTCCCCGCTCTACACAAGGGCCAGGGCCCTGCCGGGCGCCCGGATGCGGAACTGCACCCTTCACAACGCCATAGTCTGCGATGCCTCGGACCTCAACGGCGCCGATGTGAGGAATTCGGTAGTGGGGATAAGAAGCTATCTGGGCAAGGGATGCGTTCTGGAGGACACAGTGCTGATGGGGGCGGACTTCTGGCGGGGCCATCCGCAGGACCCGGCAAGCGTCGACCCGACCCTTCCTCCCATGGGGGTTGGCGAAGGCTCGGTCATACGCCGTGCCATAATCGACAAGAACGCGAGGCTCGGTTCCGAGGTGAAACTTTTGAACGAAGCTGGCGTGGAAGAGGCCGACGGCGATTCGTGGTTCATACGGGACGGGATCATCGTGATCCCCAAGGGCGCAGTTATTCCCGACGGGACAGTTGTGTAAGCGAGCGCAGTATTTGCGGAGATACTGTGATGTGTCTTGTCAGGTAATGGCCCGAGGTCGTTGATGCATAGCTTCAAGAAGCCTGTCGAGAAGTGTGGCTTCGTCGGCTATCTCTTCGAGGTCGATTGCCAGCGATGACAGAGCGTCTATGTAAGCCCTCATCAGCGTTGCCTTTGTGATCCGCTGGCTTCGGTTCTGCCTTGAACGGGTCTGGGAAATGGTGCGGACCATTCTGGACAGAACCTCTTCCTGATCGGGTCTGACTGGCACCGTGAGCCTCACCGAAGGTTCACTGTGCACTTCAATGTCATTGAACCTTACAACAGGACCGTTTCCGTTGCCGTTCTCTTTTACCATTTCAGCCTCCCATGCGGGAAAGATACGGAATGGTGATGGAGTGTCAAGGGAAAATATGAAATTCGATACTTATGAAATTAGGGTATTGACGCAGGCTCCCCCATGTGCTAAACTCCGGATGGAGTTATGATAAATGCGTCGCAAACATCTTGCGGCCGATAATAGATCCGACACTCATTGAAAAACGATACCTTGTTTCATTCCCGGCCCCTGCCTGCATGGGGGCGACATCGTAGCTCTGACCGAAGTCGCCGGTCAGGAATAGGTTCTGGGTTCCGTCGGGCATGATCTCGGAAAGCCTTCGCTGGAATTCGATCACATCCCCCCACGAACGGGCGATGCCCGTGATCTGAAGATCGGTGCCGATAAGGGAAAGGTCGGTGAGGTAGATGTTCTTGCCCGACTCTTCCGCCAGCGCGGACTGCTGTGGGTAAAGTGCCCTGCAC
>Ga0351861_1062_pt2 | contig 24684 bp, 24 predicted proteins | sample BONcelHFGM3001F9_FD_206795 | JGI IMG/M metagenome (GOLD analysis project Ga0351861, IMG submission 206795) | Enriched cells from coal bed in the Powder River Basin, Montana, United States - BONCAT cells FGM rep2 HSBNCT.FGM.300.1.F9 ...
TGGATACGATAGTAAGTGAAACCGAAATACAGGCGTTTTATCAGGCCAATGAGGCAAATTTTCAATTGCCTGAGAATATAATCAGGGTTTCTTACGTTAAAATTCCCAATGAAAGCAAAACAAAGCCTTCAGCAAAGAAAGCCAGACAACTTCTGGTCTCAAATAAACCTGACGATCAGATTGATTTGATGGAGTTGTGCGAAAAGTCGATGTTTACATGCCGTATGGACGACAAAAACTGGATACCTTTCAGTGATTTTATCCGCGAACTATCACTTGACATCAGCAATCAGGAAGATTTTCTGAAAAGCAGAACTTTTTTCGAAACCAATGATTCCTTATTTGCTTATCTGATAAGGATTACCGATTACAAAACCATTGAAAATACTGCACCGGTATCTCTGGTTAAGGATAAAATCAGAAACCTTATCCTCAACAGAAGAAAATCGGAACTTATCAACCGCATGCAGCAGCAGATCTTTGAAGAGGCTTTGAAGAACAAAGAATTTGAAATACTTTAACAGGCCGGGCCTGAACCAACACGAAAAACCAAGATGATGAAAAAAGCAGGTGTACTTGTTTTACTGATATTACTGATTATAAAAGCCTATCGCGTGGAAGCGCAGGAACAGGTTATTGACGAAGTGGTCGCCGTAGTGGGCGCCAATTTTGTGCTGCAATCTGACATTGAAGCTCAATACATACAATATCGTATGCAAGGGGCTATAAAGGATGCCAGAGCTACAAGATGTCAGATACTTGAAGATATGTTGTTTCAGAAACTTCTGCTGAATCAGGCCGAACTGGATAGTGTGCAGGTAACCGAAGATCAGATAGAGCAAACCATGGATGCCCGGTTCCGCTATTATATTCAGCAGTTCGGATCTCAGGAAAAACTGGAACAGTTCTATAAAAAACCTTTGCTACAGATAAAAGATGAGTTCCGCACGCTGGTAAAAGAGCAGTTGATGGTGGATGAAGTGCAGCAAAAACTAACCAAAGACATAAAAGTCACCCCTTCTGAAGTCAGGGCATTTTTTAACCGCATTCCTCAGGATAGTATTCCAACCATTGAAATGGAATATCAGGTCGGACAGATTGTGAAAGAACCCATCATCAGCAAGGAAGAAATGGAAGCCACACGTGAAAGGTTGAGAGCCATGAGAGAGCGCATTGTGAAAGGCGAAAATTTTGCAGCCCTGGCAACTTTGTATTCCGAAGATCCTGGATCATCGCGCAAAGGTGGTGAAGTAGGATTTGTCAGCCGTGGACAGCTTTATCCTGAATATGAAGCATCCGCATTCAGTCTTAAGCAAGGAGAAATTTCTGACATCATCAAATCGAAAGCCGGATATCACATCATTCAAATGATTGAACGCAGAGGTGAAATGATCAATACCCGACATATCCTGCTAATGCCCAAAATTTCAACCGAAGACCTCACCAAGGCATCAGCATTACTCGATAGTGTGGCTAACCTGATTAAGGAAAACAAAATGACTTTTGAAGAAGCTGCCCTGAAATTCTCTGACGATCCGGGTAAAATAAACGGTGGTCTGATGGTAAATCCAATGTCGGGCAACACCCAGTTTGCAGCCAATCAACTTGACCCTAAGATTTTCTTTGTCATCGACAAAATGAAAGTTGGTGACATTTCGAAGCCAATGGCAATGATGAATGAGGAAGCCAAACAAACCATTAACCTGTACTATCTTAAAACAAGAACTGAGCCTCATCGCGCAAACCTTAAAGACGACTACTCAGTAATTCAGGAATGGGCGCTCAATGAGAAACAAAATAAGGCCATCAACAAATGGATTGGCCAGAAAATCAATACCACTTATTTCAGGATAAATGAACACTACACCGATTGTTCATTTAAACACACCTGGGAACTCAAATAAGTTTTTTACCTATTCCGAGACACGAAATGACTCCATATAAATCTGATGTTGAAGCTGTTGATGCTTTTGTAGAAAAATACCGGACACTTACCCGCGAAATCGGAAAAGTAATTGTCGGACAGGACGAAGTTGTGAAAGATGTGCTTATCTGCATCTTCAGCAAAGGACATGCACTTCTTGTTGGTGTTCCCGGTCTTGCAAAAACCCTGCTGGTGAATACCATAGCACGGTCGCTGGGACTTACTTACAGCCGCATTCAGTTTACCCCTGACCTGATGCCATCTGATATCCTCGGCACTGAAATACTTGATGAAAACCGCAAATTCAGGTTTTTAAAAGGTCCTGTTTTTGCGAATATCATCCTTGCCGATGAAATCAACCGGACTCCGCCCAAAACCCAATCGGCTTTGCTTGAAGCCATGCAGGAAAAGGCAGTAACCGTGGCAGGTGAAAGCCACAAACTCACAGAGCCATTTTTTGTTCTGGCTACTCAGAATCCCATTGAGCAGGAAGGTACTTACCCCCTGCCCGAAGCGCAGCTCGACCGTTTTATGTTCAATATCTGGCTTGACTACCCAACGTTTGAGCAGGAGATTATGGTCGTAAAAAATACCACTTCCGATAAACTTGCAGAACCTGAAGTTGTAGTTTCAGGTGCAGAAATTCTTTTCTTTCAGGAACTGATTCGTCGGATTCCGGTTCCTGACAATGTTTATGAGTATGCCGTTCAACTGGCAGCACGTACCCGTCCGGGGACTGTCAAAGCCCACGATTGGGCCAATAAGTATTTAACCTGGGGAGCCGGGCCGCGTGCTTCACAATACCTTATTCTTGGAGCGAAATGCAATGCTGCCATCAATGGAAAGTATTCTCCTGATATTGAAGATGTTCAGGCAGTTGCCACAAGCATTTTGCGCCACAGAATTGTAAGAAATTACCGCGCTGAAGCCGAAGGTATTGGAGTAAAGGAAATTGTTAACGAGTTACTGAAATAAAGGTTTCACACGTTTTTTTTGAAGTTGATTTCTCAATATCACAGGTTTGCAGCTTAACCCAACTCTTTTAAAACAAGACATTTAATATATATCAGAGTTTATCCAATATTCTGCAAAATTTGTCGTTAATCTTTATCAAAACCAGATCAATGCACTACAGTGCTGATCAAAAAAATGACTGATTATGTCAATTCCCAAGCCCGGCCGGAAGTTCTGGTACATCATCACCATCACCATTATTGCTATTGCAGCCAGTTGGTACTATTTTTCAAATGGCCGTCAGAAGGGCCCCTCAGTTACCTCAAAGGTTGAATTCGGCAACTTTTCTATCAATGTTACCACAAGCGGAGAACTTGAGGCAAAAAACTCAGAGAATATTCTTGGCCCCCCTGGTCTGAGGGAAGTGAGAATCTGGCAGGTTCAGATCAGCGATATTATACCTGAAGGTTCAATTGTTGACTCAGGTCAGTATATTGCCACACTCGACCGCACGGAAATAACCAACCGGATGAAGGATCTGGAAAGTGAACTTGAAAAACTTGAATCACAGTTTATCAAAACAAAACTGGACACTTCGATGGACATGCGGGCTGCCCGCGAAGAGCTGATAAACCTGAAATATGCTTTGGAAGAGAGACAAATTACTGTGGATCAATCTATTTATGAACCACCGGCAACACAACGCCAGGCAAAAATAGAACTTGAGAAATCACAACGCGCATATGAACAGGCCGAAAAGAATTACAAACTGCGTTCTGACAAAAACAATGCGAATATGCAGGAAGTGTATGCTTCCTATTCGCAGGCACAACGAAGGCTTGAGCAAATAAGAGATGTGCTCAAAGGCTTTACAGTTACGGCTCCCAAACCCGGAATGCTAATTTACAAACGCAACTGGGACGGCTCAAAAATGGGCATTGGTGCAACAATGAGTTCATGGGAAAATGTAGTGGCTACCCTTCCAAACCTCACAGAAATGATGTCGAAAACCTATGTTAACGAAATTGACATCAGCAAGATAAAAATCGGGCAGAAGGTAGAAATCGGAGTAGATGCTTTCCCTGAAATGAAGTATTCAGGTGAAGTTACCGAAGTGGCAAATATTGGCGAGCAAATGCGCAATTCCAATGCAAAAGTATTTGAAGTAAAAATCAGGGTTCATGAGTTTGACTCAATCCTTCGCCCTGCCATGACTACCAAAAACATTATAATCACCTCAATCATTCCTGACGTACTTTACCTTCCGATTGAATGTGTGCACACCGCCGACACCATTTCGTTTGTTTACAGAGTAAGTGGACAGGTAAGGCAACAGATTAAAACCGGGGTTAGCAACGAAAACCAGATTATTGTTAAAGAAGGACTCAAACAAGGTGATGAGGTTTACCTCTCTCCTCCGGAGAATGCGATAAACTGGAAACTTTCAACATTATAATGCCTGTAACTCAAGCAAAAGCAATGAAGAAAAACTTCAATTTTGAACGCAGGCTCTATATACTCAACATAGCACTGGAAGCAGTTTTTGCCAATAAATTCAGGTCTATGCTCACTGCGCTGGGAATCATCTTCGGCGTAGCAGCAGTTATTGCTATGCTTGCCATCGGCAATGGGGCTAAGCAGGAAATTCTTGAACAGATGAAACTTGTGGGTGTAAACAACATCATCATTATGCCCAAAAATGAATCAAAACTTGAATCGGCCAAGGAAGAAAATGGGCAGGGAAAACAGGCCAGCAAAAAATTCTCGCCGGGTTTGTCATTATCTGATGCAGCTTCAATTGCTCAAATCATTCCTTCGGTAGCTAAAGTTAGCCCTGAAGTGATGTATGAATCGGTTATCATTTCAGAAGGTGTAAGCACATATGGAAAAGTAAGTGGTGTAACTCCTGACTTTTTCGACGTATTTAACCTTTCGCTGGATAGAGGTGAAATGTTTAATCTGGATCAGTTGCGCGATGGAAAAGCTGTGTGTATTCTAGGCGCAACCATTAAAGCCAAGCTTTTCCCCAATTCCGACCCCATCGGACAGCATGTAAAATGTGGCAATATCTGGCTCAAGGTGACAGGCGTGTTGCAAAATCGCGCTGTATCCGCCGATCTTTCCGAAAATATGGGCATCAGCGATTACAACAATCAGGTTTATGCTCCTATTCAAACCATACTTCTGCGTTACCGCGACCGCTCTGTTGTAACAACTTCTATGGTCAGAGGCGGATCGAGCAGCACAGTTTTTATGGACGGAGGTATGATGTCGTTCAACTCATCAGGAGATGGAAGTGAAGGACTCAGCAATCAGATTGACAAGATTGTGGTTCAGGTAAAAGAAACAGAAATGATCAGCCCGACTTCTGAAATAATTCAGCGGATGCTCAAACGGCGCCACTCAGGAGTTGATGATTTTGAAATAAAAGTTCCCGAACTTCTGCTTAAGCAGGAACAACGCACCAAGGACATCTTTAACATTGTACTCGGAGCCATTGCAAGCATCTCGCTGATTGTCGGTGGTATCGGCATTATGAACATTATGCTCGCTTCAGTAATGGAGCGGACCAAAGAAATTGGAATCCGCATGGCTACTGGTGCAACACGCAAAGATGTGGTGTTTCAGTTTCTGAGCGAAGCTACTTTCATCAGTGTTTCTGGTGGAATTATCGGAATCTTTCTGGGCCTGGCACTGGCAAAAATTATTATGGAAGTAGCTGACATTCTTACCATTGTATCTGTGGCTTCGATTGTTATTTCATTCGGGGTTTCTGCAACGGTTGGAATTGTTTTCGGATATATGCCTGCGAAAAAAGCGGCCTCGCAGGATCCAGTTACTTCACTCAGATATGAATAAATCCAGACATACAATTTAGTCTGTTCACAAAAATACTAACCATAACCGAACTATCCGGATGAAGGTTCTCACTACACTGGTCTTAACCACAATACTGACTGCAATTTCGTTCAGTCTCCACAGTCAGAATCAGGTAAGAATGCTCTCGCTGAGCGATGTTGTTGAAATAGCCAAAAAGCAATCGCCTGATGCACTTGCTTCTCAGCACAGATTCAGGAGCAGTTACTGGCAATTCAGGAATTACAAAGCAGGCCTCATGCCCATGCTCACATTTGACGGGACGCTTCCCAGCCTGAGCCGAAGCATTGAGAAAATCACAACGCCCGAAGGCGATTTCTTTTACAACAGGAATCTTGCCACCTATACAGCCGGAATGTCACTTACCAAAAACATCGGACTTACCGGCGGTCAGATTTTTCTTAATTCTGATCTTCAACGCATTGACATTTTCGGCGACAGTACCCGAACCTCCTACCTTTCTTCGCCCCTGAATATCGGCATAAGCCAGCCTTTGTTCAACTACAACCCCTACAAATGGGCAAAAAAGGTTGAACCCATGCGTTACAACGAAGCAGAGAGACGTTATATTGAAGATGTGGAGCAGATCAACATCAACGCTTCCAATCTCTTTTTCAGCCTGCTTGATGCACAAATCCGACTGAGAATACAACAACTCAATCTGGCAAACAACGACACCCTTTATCAGATTGCACGGGGTCGTTTCAATATTGGCACAATTGCCGAAAATGAACTGCTGCAGATTGAGCTTAGCCTTCTCAATGCTCAATCGGCGGTTGAAAGTGCAAGCCTTGATGTGCAGGTTAAAACATTCAGCCTGAAATCATTTCTGCGGTTGCCCGAAGATATGACGCTGGAACTGATATCTCCTACTGCACCGGAAGCCCCTTCCATCGATCCGCAGCTTGCCGTTAGCGAAGCCCGCGAAAACCGTTCCGACGCACTGGCTTACGAGCGACGCATGATTGTGGCCGAAAGTGGCGTAAACAGAGCAAAAACCGAAAACCGCTTCAATGCCAACCTTTTCGCGGTGTATGGGCTAACCCAGAGCACCTCAGACTTTAGCAATGTTTACAGAAATCCCCAGGAACAGCAAAGGCTGGTTCTTGGTGTGCAGATTCCGATACTTGACTGGGGGCTGACCCGTGGGAAAATCAAACTGGCAGAATCAGACCGTGATCTCGAAACCACCGCCATTCAGCAGGAAATGGTTGATTTCGATCAGCAGATTTTCCTTAAAGTAATGCAGTTTAATATGCAGCGCAATCAGCTGGCCATCGCCGCAAAAAGTGATACCGTGGCAGTAAAGCGTTACGAAGTAACTAAACAGCGCTACCTTATCGGCAAAATAGGCATCATTGATCTGAATCTGGCCCAGACCGAAAAAGACAATGCCCAACAGGGATATATAGCCGCACTTTCATCGTATTGGCGAAGCTTTTATGAGCTGCGCAAACTCACCCTTTACGATTTTGTTGCCGGCAGAAGAATTATCTTCAATTTCAACGATATTCCGGATGTGGAATAGGTGAATCGCTGAAAAGGGTAAACTGCATCTTCTCAAAGTCTGCTTTTCCTTTTATGACCAGATAATTGCTTACTCAGAAGGCTCTGTTTTTCTTATCCTTATTTTTTGCACTTTTGTGCTCATAATTTATTTGGTTTATGACTAACGATATCCCCAATTCCGTTATACTTTTTGCTTTCGGACTTACCGTATTTGCCGGACTTGCAACCGGAATTGGTGCAGCCGTAGCATTTTTCGCAAAAAAGACAAATACCCGCCTGCTTTCCACGTCACTGGGTTTCTCCGCCGGGGTTATGATCTATGTTTCCATGATAGAAATATTCCCAAAAGCAAAGGCAAGTCTGGTTGCTGAACTTGGTGAATTACAGGGCTATACCTATACCGTGATTGCCTTTTTCGGAGGAATACTCATTTCGGCAATTATCGATAAGCTTGTACCATCCGGACAAAATCCGCACGAACAGGTATCGCTCAGCGATATTCAGGATGTTCAGCAAGATATAAAAAAGAAGAAAAAAGCATTATACCGCATGGGTATCTTTTCGGCCATTGCAATTGCCATCCACAACTTTCCCGAAGGATTGGCAACCTTCTTCTCTGCTATTGAAGATCCGGCTTTGGGTATCAGCGTTGCAATTGCTGTGGCCATTCATAATATTCCTGAAGGTATCGCAGTATCTATTCCCGTTTATTATTCAACCGAGAACCGGAAGAAAGCATTTTTTCTTTCTTTCCTTTCGGGATTGGCTGAACCTGTAGGTGCACTTTTCGGCTACTTTTTTCTTCTCCCCTATTTCAACGGAATTACCTTCGGAATTACATTTGCAATTGTAGCCGGCATCATGGTATTTATATCACTTGACGAGCTATTGCCCACTGCCGAACAATATGGCGAGCACCACCTGGCCATTTATGGCCTTATCGCCGGAATGGCTGTAATGGCTGTTAGTTTGTTGCTATTCGTCTGATACAGCTGCAAAATGCTCCTTTTTAACAACATATCCCACGACCCACGACATATTCCGGTTAAAGACGGAAAACTAATCTATTTGCCGGGATTTATTGATGGAACAGCCTCAGAAAATCTTCTTGATAATCTCAGGAAAGAAATCATCTGGAAACAGGAAACACTGAAAATTTTCGGGCGTCAACACCTTACTCCCCGGCTTACTGCCTGGTATGGAGATCCGGGAATGACTTACAGCTATTCAGGATTAAAACTTCAGCCTGCGGAATGGACTCACACATTGCAGGAAGTGAAGAAACAAATTGAACAGAAACTAAACTTTACTTTCAATTCCGTTTTATTAAACTGGTATCGGAATGGCAACGACAGCATGGGCTGGCATGCAGATGATGAAAAGGAGCTAGGCAAAAACCCGGTCATTGCGAGCCTGAGTCTGGGTAAGGCCCGTTTTTTGCATTTTAGGCGAAAAGACAATCATAAAGACTCATTCAAAATTCTGCTTGAGAATGGCAGTCTTCTTATTATGCGTGAATCCTTGCAGCACCATTGGCAACATGCATTGCCAAAATCCTCCAAGCCCATGGGTGAACGCATGAATCTGACTTTCAGAAGTATTTTTCCAGGAAAGAATACTTAAGAATAAATTACAACGTAATTCATTCGCTATTTTTACCATTAAAGGAAGGGTAGCCTTTCAACTTGTGCAAAAATTGCACAAGTTGATTTTCTTGTCTTGAATTCAAGAATAAATCATTAGCCACCATTTCGGAACACATTGAAATGCATAGTTTTTAAAGTTATTTTACCGAGGGATTTAAACGCGCTCCGAAAACCCAAACGTTTCAATGCCAAACGTTACAATGCACTAAAATAAACAATCTGTAAAACTGGGAATATGGGAAATAAGATTTGTATATTTGAGAAAATTTAAGAAATGGAGAACTCAAATATTAAAATATACCAGCTAGAAGACGGGAAAACTGAAATTAATGTACAATTAGACCATGAAACTGTTTGGTTGAATTTAAATCAGATAGTTGATTTGTTTGAACGTGATAAGTCTGTGATATCCCGTCATATAAACAATATTTTTAAAGAGAAAGAACTGTCAAAAGATTCAGTTGTTGCAAAAAAAGCAACAACTGCTTCTGATGGCAAAACTTATCAAGTAGATTATTATAATCTTGATGTAATTATCTCTGTTGGTTATCGGATTAAGTCCATGAGAGGAACTCAATTTAGAATCTGGGCAAATCAGATTATTAAAGAGTATTTGATTAAAGGATATTCGCTCAACCAAAAAAGACTAGAGCAAAAAAAAGAGCAACTTCAAGAACTGCAGCATTCTGTTAAAATACTTGGAAAAGTGCTGAGTTACAAAACCCTATCAAATGACGAGAGCGTAGGATTGCTGAAAATAATTTCCGATTATGCGTATGCTTTGGATATTTTAGACCAATACGATTATCAAAGGCTTGAAATTAAAGATACGTCAGGAAAAGAGACATATCAGTTAACTTATGACGAAGCAATTAAACAAATAAGAATTGCAAAAAAGGCTCATGGCAACAGTGATTTGTTCGGACGTGAAAAAGATGATTCTTTTAGAAGTTCCGTATCTACAATTTATCAGACTTTTGGCGGACAAGATTTATACCCCAGCATCGAGGAAAAAGCTTCGCATTTATTGTACTTCATTACAAAGAATCATTCATTTTCTGATGGAAATAAAAGGATCGCTGCATTTTTATTCCTTTATTTTTTAGAAAGAAATGGAATTTTATTTGATAAAAACGGAAATAAAAGAATTGCAGATAACACTCTGGTTGCGTTGACCTTAATGATAGCTGTAAGCAGACCGGATGAAAAAGATACAATGACAAAAGTTATCGTAAATCTTATAAATAGAAACAATTAACACATGGCTATAAACATTTCTTCATGAGGCTGAAGTGCACAGACATGGAAAATTAGGTCATCTTTATTAAAAAAAGAATGATTTGACCCGACAATAATCGCCATATTGCACTATTGATTGTGCAATTATTCGTGTTTATTGCTCATTTTGTTGTGCATTTTGTATCTTTGTGAAAAAATAGTTTATCAAAGCCATGAGAACACTTTATCAGAAATTTGAAACGCTTCTGCAAAATACGACCACAGACTTTAAACGTTATTTATACGATGAAGTCTCTTGGGAAAGTCGGATGATCGGGATTATTGGTGCCCGGGGTGTTGGTAAAACAACAATGGTTTTGCAACATATCAAGGAGAATTTAGACAGCAAAAAAGCCCTGTATGTATCAGCGGATGACATGTATTTTGTTGATAACAAGCTTCTTGATTTGGCTGATGACTTCTACAAGAATGCCGGAGAATATTTATTTATTGACGAAATACATAAACACCCTGACTGGTCACGCGAATTAAAAAATATTTACGATTCATTTCCAACCCTTAAAATTGTATTTACTGGTTCTTCTGTACTTGATATACTTAAAGGTTCTTCCGATTTAAGTCGTCGTGCCATAATCTACAAACTGCATGGGCTCTCATTTCGGGAATATCTGAAACTATTCCATAATTACGAGACTGAAGTTTATTCGTTAAAACAAATAGTCAATAACGAAGTGAAGCTTGAGAATATAAAACATCCTTTACCCTTGTTCAATGATTACCTGAAACGCGGCTACTACCCTTTCGGACTTGAAAATGAAATGAATTTACGCTTGGGACAAATCATTGTACAAACATTGGAAACAGATATTCCGCAATATGCAAACTTAAACGTGGGAACAAGCCGCAAACTGAAACGTTTGCTTTCCATTATCGCCGAAAGCGTGCCTTTTAAACCTAATTTCACCAAAATATCAGAGATAATTAATGTAAGCCGGAATTCCCTGGAAGATTATTTTTCGTATATGGAAAAAGCCGGACTAATTGGTCAGTTACGCACTGAAACAAGCGGAATTCGTGGATTAGGAAAGGTTGATAAAGTGTATTTGGATAATACGAATATCATTTTAAATCTGGTTGGAGATAAATCAAATGCAGGGAATATACGCGAAACTTTCATCTTCAATCAAATGCGGGTAAAAAATGATGTAATATCATCAGAAAAAGCCGATTTTGTCATTGAAGATTATAAGTTTGAAGTTGGTGGGAAAAACAAGCAGCAAAAACAAATCGGAAAGGATGGCAAATCATTTATTGTTAAAGATGATATTGAATTTGGTTACCTCAATGTAATACCACTCTGGGCCTTTGGATTAAATTATTAGTGAACCATATTAGTAAATTGTAAACCGATGGCAGCAAAGTCATGCAGAGAATAAACGGAGTTTTGACCGCTTTTTTTGCGGATTGCAAGGAGGTCGAAGTACAAATTACGAACTGAAATCAAGTGATTAATTATAAGCCAATTTCACAATCATTACCCCGACAGATATCCACTCCAAATCACAAGCCGATTAGGTCTGAAAAATATCCCTTTACTTTCATTACATGAATTTGGTTTGGATATTTAAAATCTTCATATATTTGCTTAACAAACCTGAGATGACTTAATATCAATGTGAATTCAGGTGGAACAAATGCGGAATAATGCTTATATTCAATAGTTTAATAACCGTTAAAAATACAGCATCATGAAAAAGTTAGCCTCGTTATTATTATTTATTATCTCAATTTCAGTGCAAAGTCAAATCTGGATTGACAATGGTGCTACATGGCATTATGACTGGTCAGGCACTCTTCCCGGATTTGATAAGATTGAATATGTTGGTGATACAATTATTCAAGACAAGACTTGCCAAAAACTTCTAATTTCAAGTTATATGTTCACTCCCTTAGAATCGGGAGGAGAATTGATAGATTCCTGGACATCACAGAAATATACTTACTTAAGCGGAGACACTGTCTTTTATCTTGTAAATGAGAATTTTCAGATTCTATACAATCTCGGAGCACAAATAGGTGACATTTGGGAACTTGGAGTTGACACAAATGAATACTCCTGCGGACAATCTTATGTTGAAGTTATTTCAACCGGCAGCGATGAGATAAATGGTCAAATATATGAATGGATAGAGGTAACAACCTTGCCAAACTCAAGTGTTGGATTTGAAGGAAAAATTTATAAGCGGTTTGGCGTAATTGGTGGCTATCTTTTTCCGACTCCCGGAAATTGTGACCCTGATATAATTATAGAATTCTTCGATTACAATTTCATGTGCTTTGAAGATGATTCATTCTCTCTCTACAACGTTACAAATAAGGATTGTGATTATTTGCTAAATATTGGCGAATTTGAAATTGAAAATCCGGAAAAAATCGTTTCAATTTTTCCAAATCCAGCTTCTGATATTCTATCGGTAGTTGTTTTAAAACCAAACTGCATAATAACAAACCTTATAGTAACAGATATGCAAGGGAGAATATTGAAAAATGTTAATCAGCATAAGATTGACATTTCAGATTTAGCAAAAGGTACATACCTGATACGTATTGACTTTAATAACAACAGTAGTTTTGTAGAAAGATTCATTAAAAATTAACGCACACTGAAAACCAAAACTTCAAGTAGCCGAAGTGCCCGACATGATATCCCGGTTGGCTTCGGGCATTATTCACAAATTTAATAGACGAAGAAATGGAAGAAAGAACAGGAAATGAAAATCTTATTGACAATCTTATTAAATTAGGATTGAACCCTGAAACACATATAAAAAATGAATCAGCGGTATTGGCGACAAAAGATAGATATGCCAATTCAAAATATGTTTTAGCCTCTGTAACTGATTCTATATATTTTCTGGCCTATGACTCTGGCAGATCATATCCATATACTGGCCTGTACGCTTCAGTTGACCTTCCTGTTGAAGCAGAGTACAAAGTTTATAAACGAAGCTGGTTTGATAAATTTATATTTTTCAATAGAAAGAAAGTTGGCATTGATTACATTGATAATAAATTGACCATTTCTTCTTCAAATTGGATTCCGAAGAAAGAACTTAATGCCGAAAGTGTTGATTTATTTTTAAGGATCAACAAAAAAAGCAATCCATATAGTTTGATTTTACAAAATGATTATCTCCCAATGATTCCTATGTTTAAAGACAAAAAAATAATTGGATTAGAGACCAAAACCTGGCTTTATAAAAAGGAAGACTTGAAGATTTTGTTAGAATCAGGAAACACCTTATTACAAAAAATAAAAAATAAGTTATAGCCTGGTAAATAAGAAAATAGCGGTCCGAAACTCCCGGCAATTACAACTTTCCTGAAAAGTAAAGAGGCACATTTGGGCATGAATGAAATTTGTATATTTATCAAAGATTCGGATCAAGAAAATGAAAAAAGAAGCAATAAGGAACGTTAAAACCTTTGACGAACTTTTGGACACCAAATATGGAAAAGCAGGCTCTTCATTACGAGATGAGCATGAGGCCAAAGCTAACTATTTTGTTATTTCTGAAATGCTGAAAGAAGCCAGAAAGGAAGCTCATATCACTCAAGAACAGCTCGCCGAAAAAATCGGGACAAAAAAAGCTATATTTCCAGGCTTGAAAACGGCAAAGTTGATATTCAGTTATCTACGTTGTTCAAAATATTTGAAACCGGATTAGGCAGAAAGATTCAATTGACAATCTTATAAACTACTGCTGGCGAATACTTTCCGATGATATGCATAAATTGCACAAAAAGCACCCTTGAAAAAAATGTAGTATCTTTGGTATCAAAATTTTGTGAAATGGTTGATTACAAAAAAATTATAACAATCGAACCTGGCAAACGAGGCGGTAAAGCTTGTATCCGGGGCATGAGAATAACTGTCAATGATATTCTTGGCTGGCTGGCATCGGGCATGTCTATTCCAGAAATATTAGAGAATTATGATGAACTTAACCAAAATGACATATATGCTGCATTAAGTTATGCTGCTGATAGAGAAAACAAAATTTATCAACTTGCAGAATGAAATTCTTACTTGATCAAAATATTTTACATCGAATTTTGTTACTTTTACCGGAGTAGTTTTTGGGATCTACATCAGTTAAAAAAGAGGGTCTGATTAATGCTTTTGATAAACAGATTTGGGATTATGCGAGATTGCACAACTATATAATCGTCACCCAGGATTCTGACTTCAATGATCTAAATAATCTATTCGGCTTCCCTCCTAAAATAATATGGATTCGAACTGGCAATCTCAAAACCAATGCTATAGTGGATATTTTGAATGACAATTATAGTGATTTAGAAAAGTTTGAATCTGACATTGAACTTGGTTGCTTCGAAATCATCAAATTACAACAAACTCCTACGCAAAAAAAATAAGAATATAAGCGGTGCGCAGACCCTAATGCTATTGAATCCAGATCAGTTTAATGCAGGAGTTGTATCTGACTCTCACAACCCAATCTCATCCCCTATCTCAACCATAGCAGCCAAAGCCAGGGCCGCAAATTCATCAAGGGGTATTCCGGTTTTTTCACATTCCATAATCACTTCACGGCGGACTGAGGCTGCAAATGCCTTTTCTTTCATACGCTTAATCACAGATTTTGGCTTCACCGAAGCCACTTTTTTGTCCGGATAAACCATTGCCGTTGCAGTAATCAGTCCGGTGATGGTTTCGCCGGCTGCCAGCGCATGTTGAAATTCAGTGGTACGCTCGAGTCCGGTTGCCATTTCATTGTGCATCTTAATGGCATCCACTACATCGGCATCAACACCCATTTCGGAGAGAATCCGGGCCGTTTCCAATGCATGAACACTTGGCTCAGCGTGGGTAACTTCCACATCCAGATCGTGCAGCAGTCCTGCCTGTGCCCATTTCTCCTCATCCCGGCCTAATCGTATTGCCAGCGCCCGCATCACAGCCTCCGAAGCCAGTGAATGTGCGATTGTGCGTTCGTTTTTTATGTATTGCCGAAGCAAAGCCAATGCTTCTTGTCGTGGAAGTATCATGATTTTGAGTTTGTTGATTTTACACCTGCTTAGCGAAAAGCCAGAACAAAAATAGCTTGTTCTTCAGAATGAATGCCATCTGATGGATATTAATTTTACATCCACTGAACATCTTGCAAATATTAATGTTAATAATCCCTTGAATAAGTCCGGTTTCAAATACCCGGAACTTTATTCTGACGACATGATAACCACCATTAACAATTTCTATTTTAACGCCTATTATTACTGGACAGGTAATAGGGGGGCTTAATGCGTTGTATCTGGTGAAAATCAACAAAATACTTCGAAAAGTCCCTTAAAGAGGGACTTTTTTTTATGTACAAATCAATGCTGAGCCCATGGAACAAACAGAAGGGATTTTGATACCATCAGCACACCGCACCCAACAGGTGCAGGAATATTACTTTTCGGGGAAGCTTCAGCAGATTGACCAGATGCGCAGAAACGGTGCCAACGTGATAAACCTGGGCATCGGCTGTCCCGATTTACCTCCCGATCCAACGGTTGTTGAAGAGCTTTACCAATGCGCACTGAACCCCAAAAATCACGGATATCAAAGCTACATAGGAACCCCCGTATTGCGCCAGGCCTTTGCTGACTGGTATCTGAAGCACTTCAGGGTAAAGCTTGATCCCGCCTGCGAAATTCTGCCTCTGATTGGTTCAAAGGAAGGCATTATGCACATCACTCTGGCATTTGTGAACGAAGGCGAAGAAGTTCTTATTCCAAATCCCGGTTACCCGGCTTACGAATCTGTTGCCAGGCTTGCAGGTGCAAAAATCAGATATTACGACCTGAATGAAGAAACCGGCTGGCTTCCCGACCTGAACAATCTTGAAACAGAAGGACTTCAGAAAGTGAAGCTGATGTGGGTCAATTATCCGCATATGCCTACAGGCACTCCTTCAACCGACAAGCTTTTCAGCGATCTTGTTGCGTTTGCCCGAAATAACAAAATTCTTATCTGCAACGACAATCCTTACAGTTTTATCCTCAATACCGACACCCGCAGCATTTTATCGGTTGAAGGTGCGATTGATGTTGCCATGGAACTCAACTCCCTGAGCAAATCGCAGAATATGGCTGGCTGGCGCATTGGTATGCTGGCTGGCAGAAAAGAATACATCAAAACTGTGCTGAAAGTCAAAAGCAACATGGACTCGGGAATGTTTCAACCCCTTCAGGCAGCTGCAGCTAAAGCGCTGCAGGTGGATGACAGCTGGTATCGATCAGTGAATGAAATTTACCTGAAACGTCGCCTGATTGCTGAAAAAATCATGAATGCGCTCAACTGCACTTTCGATTCCCGGCAAACCGGTCTATTCCTTTGGGGGAAAATTCCTGAGCAATACAGCGGTTCGGAAGAACTCACTGAGAAAGTGCTCGACCAAGTTCATGTTTTTCTTACGCCTGGCTTTATTTTCGGAAGCAATGGCAACCGCTATATCCGCATTTCGCTGTGCAGCACTGAAGACTTATTGAAAGAAGCGCTTTTGAGAATTGAAAATAAACTGCATTAAATTACCGCTCATGGATACGGGTTCACGCAAAGACGCAATGACGCAAAGGATTAATATTCTTTCGTCAAGAAAAAAATGCTATAAGACTCGCCTCTACTGTATTTCTTCAGGCAGTCGGTTCTATGCGCCTATGCGTCTTTGCGCGGTTCTAATTCACTAAAAACACAAACGAACTTAAATATATGATGAACATTTGCATTGTCGGTATGGGCCTGATTGGCGGATCACTATCGAAAGCCATGCGTGGAAATGGCTTTGCAGGAAAAATTATCGGGGTTGACAAAAACCCTCAGCACTGCACCATTGCCATGTATTGCGGCCTGGCCAGTGAATTTTTGCCGCTGGAAGAAGCCATTGATGCCTCAGACCTCATATTGCTGTGTTCGCCAGTTGATGTCAATGTAAAGCTGCTTCCCGAAATTCTTGACCGAATCAAAGGAACATCCAAAGTAGTTGCTGATATGGGCTCAACAAAAGCCGATCTGGCTGCTGTTGTTAAAAACCATGAGGGACGAGGCAGGTATGTGGCAGCACATCCGATGGCCGGAACGGAATTTTCAGGGCCAGCTGCAGCTGTTGAAAATCTTTTCTTCGACAAAGTTGCCATTATCTGCGATAAAGAACAGAGCGATGAGGATGCATACCTGCTGGTTATGGCAATGTTGCAGTCGTTGAGTATGCGTATCCAGTACATGAACTCGGCAGACCACGACGTTCATGTGGCTTACGTTTCTCATATTTCACACATAACTTCCTTTGCCCTTGCACTTTGTGTTCTGGATAAGGAAAAAAACGAAAAGAATATTCTCTCCCTTGCTGCCGGCGGATTTGAAAGCACCGTTCGTCTGGCAAAAAGCAATTGTGATACCTGGGCTCCCATATTTCTGGGAAATTCAGCATCCATTCTTGAGGTTATCGATACGTATATCGAGAAAATGAACGCTTTCAAGAAAAGCATTGCAGAAAATGATCACGAATCGCTCAGGGCATTGATGGAGCAAGCCAATACGATTCGTAAAATTCTGAAACAGCCTTAACATTTACGCAAAACACCGAAAAAATGGAAACAAAAACACTTATAGAACCCCTTAAAAGCTGGGACATTTATAAAAAACGGCCACTTCTGATGACTGGCCCATGTAGTGTGGAAACCGAGGAACAGGTGATGGCAACCGCCAAAAGCCTGGTTGAAGCCAAAAAGGTAGATGTATTCCGCGCCGGAATCTGGAAACCCCGCACCCGACCCAACTCCTTCGAAGGGGTGGGCACAACCGGGCTTAAATGGCTGAAACAGGTAAAGCAGGAATTTGGTTTGCCGATTGCTACTGAGGTTGCCACCGAAAAGCATGTGTATGAAGCTTTGAAATTCGGGGTAGATGTGCTGTGGATCGGAGCCCGCACCACGGTTAACCCGTTTGCTGTTCAGGAAATAGCCAATGCTCTTCAAGGGGTTGATGTGATGGTATTTGTAAAAAATCCAATCAATCCTGAACTGGAACTTTGGGTTGGCGCCATCGAGCGGATTATGAAAGCCGGAGTCAGTCATGTAGGTGCCATTCACCGTGGTTTTTCTTCATACGAGAAAACCGCCTTCCGCAATCAACCGCAGTGGCAGATTCCCATTGACCTTCGTCAACGTATGCCGGGCTTGCCGCTGATTTGCGACCCCAGCCACATCGGAGGAAAAAGGGCTTATCTGCAAGACATCGCGCAGGAAGCAATGGATTTGAATTACGATGGCTTAATGATCGAATCTCACATCGATCCCGACAATGCCTGGAGCGATAAACTTCAGCAGCTTACGCCAGAAGCCCTCGCCAAAATGCTGGATGAACTTGTACTTCGGAATGAAGATACCAGCGATTCGCAATTCGTAAATTCAATTGATGAACTCCGAAGCCAGATTGACATTTTCGACGATCAGTTGCTCGATATACTCGAACGCAGAATGCAGGTGGCCAAAACCATTGGTGAATACAAGAAAAAGCACAATATCACCATCCTTCAGACAAACCGCTGGCAGGAAATTGTGAACAAAGCCATCCGCAAAGCAAACACAAATGGCCTGAGCCCTGAATTTATTTCAACCATCCTTAAAGCAATTCATCAGGAATCAATTGCAAACCAGATGAGGGTAATGAATGAACCTGACAAAACAGCTTGACATGTATGTCTTGTAATTAGTTCAAAAATCCGCCTCTACATAAAAGCAGAGAATCTAAAATTATGCAATTAAAAAGAACCAGGTTACAACACAGCAGGATGCACCCCCTCCCTCGGTGCCTGAGCCTGGTCGAAGGCAAGGGAGGGATGGGGAGGGTAAAAAAAATGAGCATAACACAATCACTATTTTACCTGAAAACACTGTAACTTTCCGGGTGATTAGAACACTTGCTAACCGATTGAAAATAATGCAGAAAATCATACATCCTTCATTGGTGAAAGGTTCAGTTACAGCTCCGTCGAGCAAAAGCATGACGCAAAGAGCCATTGCTGCCGCCATGTTATGCACAGGAACTTCAACATTGAAGAACGTTTCAGATTGCAACGATTCGCTGGCCGCGCTTGAAATGATTCAGAAACTCGGAGCTGAAATTGTGCCGGGTGGTGATGAAGTCACCATCATGGGCGGATTCCTGTTACGAAGTCAGCAATTGAATTGTGGCGAATCGGGTCTTGCAATGCGGATGTTTGCACCCATTGCCGCGCTTCACCGAAAAGAAATCACCTTTACAGGTGAAGGTTCGCTTACCAAACGCCCGGTTAATATGATCGGCGAAGCCATAACCCAACTTGGCGCAGGCTTCTATTCTCAAAACGGATTGCTTCCCTTTTCGGTAAAAGGACCTTTGCAGGGAGGGAAAGCCACAATTGACGGATCTGTCAGTTCTCAGCTTCTCACGGGTTTGCTGATGGCGCTTCCCCTTGCCGGAAATGATTCCGAAATCAGTGTCAACAATCTGAAAAGCAAGCCTTACGTATCCATGACCATCAAACTGCTTGAAGATTTTGGAGTGAAAATTGAAAACAGGAATTTTGAATTATTCAGAATCCCGGGCAATCAGCGATACAATCCCGGAGAATATACCATAGAAGGCGATTGGAGTGGCGCGGCTTTTTTACTGGTTGCCGGTGCCATCAATGGAAACCTTACGGTGAAAGGGATCAATCAAAACAGTGAGCAATCAGACAAAGCCATTCTTAATGTCCTGAAAATGGCCGGAGCACAAATGAAAATCGATTCTGATTATGTGGAAATTCAGAAATCAGAGCTTCAGGCTTTTTCGTTTGATGCCACCGAATGCCCTGATCTCTTTCCACCGCTTGCGGCATTGGCTGCTTATTGCAAAGGGACATCAACCATTCACGGTGTAGAAAGGCTTATCCACAAGGAAAGTAACCGGGCTGTGGCCATACAGCAGGAACTCTCGAAATTGGGGATTGAAGTCCTGATTAAGGATAATGTCATGTCAATTAAAGGTGGCAATGTTTCTGAAGCATTTGTATATTCGCACAACGATCACCGCATTGCCATGATGGCTGCTGTAATGGCTCTGGGCGCGGATGGACCTGTTTCAATTCAGGGTGCAGAGTGTGTGGCAAAATCCTACCCGGGCTTTTTCGCAGACCTTGAAAAACTCGGCGCAGGTATTGGAGAGAGTAACTAAGTGAAACTGTCGAAATAACTTTCTCACTTGAGTACCCGATCAAATTGGACTTTCTGCAAACTAATGTGTCAAAAAAGATGAAAGTAATCGTCCCCCTGGTGCCTGAGCCTGGTCGAAGGCCAAAAGGGGGAAAAGAGAGGGATATAAAGAGTATATTTCTTGAGTTCCATTAAACAGGACTTTACAGCAAAACAAATGTGTCTCAAAAGACGAAAGTAATCGTCCCCCTTTTCCAAAAGGGGGAAAAGAGGGGGATACAAAGAATGTCTTATTTGAGGAAGTTAATTTGATATTCCTCCTAAGGAAAAACATAAGCCAGGCGTTTGGCAACAGATCATTGAACAGAATTTCAAAGTAAAAGTCAGCATATGAACACAATCGGACGAATTTTTCGCGTAAGCATATTTGGAGAATCACATGGAGAAGGCATCGGTGTAGTGATTGACGGAGTACCACCGGGAATTCCGTTAACTGAAACTGATTTTCTGGCCGACCTTTCAAGGCGCAGAAGCGGAGCGGCTGGCACCACCCCCCGCATAGAACCCGATCTGCCAAAACTGATGAGTGGCGTATGGAACGGATTTACAACCGGTGCTCCGCTATCGGTTTTCTTCGAAAATACAAACACCAAATCAGCCGATTACGACAACCTGCGCGACATTCCTCGTCCCGGTCATTCTGATTTTACTGCCAGAATAAAATTCAAAGGCTTTGCCGATCCACGTGGCGGAGGGCATTTCTCGGGACGAATCACCCTCGGGCTGGTTGCTGCCGGCGTGGTTGCAAAAAAAATTATTGATCCTGTGTTTGTCAGTTCTCAGATTCTGGAACTTGGAGGAGATTCCGATATTGCCAGAGCCATCGAAAACATTACAGGAACAGGCGATTCAATTGGCGGAATTATTCAGATCACCGCCACAAATATGTCGCAGGGTTTGGGCGAACCATTTTTTGGAAGTGTGGAATCAACCATCAGTCAACTGATATTTTCGATACCGGCAATCAAAGGAATTGAATTTGGTTCGGGATTCAGCGCTGCCCGTATGCGGGGAAGCCAGCACAACGATGCGTACATCAACACCGAAGGAAAGACCCTCACCAACAATGCAGCCGGAATAAACGGCGGCATCACCAATGGAAACGACCTTGTTTTCAGAATTGTTGTAAAACCAACCTCCAGCATTTCACTGCCTCAGGAAACCATTAATATGAAAACCGGAAAGATTGAAACCCTGAAAATCGAAGGACGCCATGATGTCTGCATCGCTTTGCGCGTGCCTGTGGTTGCAGAGGCAGCAGCAGCAATTGGTCTTGCAGATTTATTTCTGTTGAGTAATAGCCATTGATAGAAGGTAAATTCTAATGCATATCCAGGCCATTCAGCATAAAAACGCTGTGTCGTATGGTTTTGGTGATTTCGGCAAGATATTCCTCAACAGCTTTTACACTTCCGGGCAGCGTATAAACAAGTGTATTGCCAATCACTCCGGCTACACTTCTGCTAACCAATGCATTGGGTTTTTCGGCACCGTATTTAACCCGGATTAAATCCATAATTCCAGGAATTTCCTTTGTGAGCATCGGCTTGATCACATCAACGGTAAAATCGCGGGGACCAATGCCTGTACCTCCCGTGGTGATGAGAATATCTGAACCTGCGGCATCTTTAATGTGCTGATACAACAAATCGGCATCATCAGGAATAACCACCCTCTCAATATCCGCTTTCCAGCCCTGTGAGGTAAAATACTCATCAATCAGCTGCACAACCCGCGGGCCGCTGCGATCCTCGTACTCACCTGCCGAAGCGCGATCGCTCAGGGTAATTACTTTTACTTTAAATACTTTGGGAAAGTACTCAACCGTATCGCCATCCTTTATGATTCCTGGATTCAGCACGCGGCAAAAAATCCCTTCTTTGGGCATCACACAATTGCCGACTTCACGATAAATCGCGCAACCATCTCCATGGCATTTCTTGCCGATCTGGGTAACCTCGAGCAAAACATCGCCAATGACAAACCTATCGAGCGGATGCGTTTCATACAGAACGATACCTTCGGTGGTGATGTTTTCGGCAAATTCGCCGTATTGAAGTGCTCTTCCGGCAGTGATTTCAAATTTCCTGAAACTCTCTGTCCCCAAAAGGCTAACCTGCCGGTGCCATTTTCCGGCATGTGCATCGCCGGCCACGCCATTACTATTCAATTCAATTTGTCCGACAGGAACTTTTACTGTTCCTTTCTTCTCTGAAATGTTTACTGAAATTACCTTGATTTTCATTACTGTTGGTATTGAATTTGATTTTTTTTGTGATTAAGCGTTTAAACACTTCGACTCCGCTTTCTTTAAAAAAACACTTCGACTCCGCTCAGTGTGACATTCGTGTTGGGTCAGCTTTGATTATTTTAATACACTAATGATCAATTACATACGAAGTCATCCTGAGCGGAGTCGAAGGATACTTATTCATTTTAGTCTTCCCCGTTTCCCTTTGCTTCATGGTAAAGTATTCCTGCATTTACAAACATCATTGCCGACATAAACAAAGAGCCACTCAGCGCGATGTAAAAAATTCCCTGCATGAAAACCGGGATAACCTCATAACGGGCAAAAAGAATTCCGGCAGAAGCCATTACAGCGATCAACAGGTAACTTTTCCATCCGAAAAAGGCAAAAAGACATGGATTTTTCTGTTCCATGTCGGCAATACGCTGAATGTACTTTCGGCTAACTTTCAGAAATACAAAATTGAAGAAAACTGCAAATCCAATGAGCCCGAGTACAATTTCTATCCACAACGGAAACGGACCTTCAGGAACATACAAAACGGCCAGTTTAAAAACCCTGAACGCCGCATAAACCCAAACAGCAGCTGCCAGAAAGAACAGCCATCTCTTTGGTACAGCAGGTTTAAAAACTGCACTTTTTGGACGGGATTTCATGATTCGAGATCAGTTTTTACTTTTTCAATCAGACTTATATCGCTGATTATCATATTTTTATCAACAGCCTTACACATATCGTAAATGGTAAGCAGAGCCACACTTACAGCTGTCAGGGCTTCCATTTCCACACCAGTTTGTCCGAGACAGCGCGCAGTAGCAGATACCTCAACACCAGTTTCGGTCAATTGAGTTTTTACTTCAACTTTTGTCAGCTGCAGCGGATGGCAAAGCGGAATCAACCGACTGGTTTCCTTGGCCGCCTGAATGCCTGCAATTTCCGCAACGGTAAGCACATCGCCCTTCTTCAATTCGTTTTCATGGATAAGGCTAACGGTATCCTCCGAAAGCAGAATCCGTCCTTTGGCAATGGCAGTGCGATGCTGCAGGGGCTTATCACCCACATCAACCATATTGGCTTTGCCTTTGTCGTTGGTATGTGAAAATCTGCTCATATTTTCGCTCATGCTATTTTTTTCTTTTCAATTCTCTTTGGATCCCTGAACTCTTGACGAAGGGCACTTTTCATTTTTCACTTTTCACTCCTATTATCCACCTCATCCGCCCTTAGGGCACCTTCTCCTGCCTTCGACAAAAAGCTCAGGCACCACAAGGAGAAGTACGCTCTGATTTGGCATTTTTGCAATTAATTACAATGACCTCCGGTCAATCATTTAATTTATTTTTCAATTTTCACTTTTCATTTTTCACTTTCTCCTTGTCTCCCCGTCTCCCCGTCCCCTAGTCCCAACCTCAACCTCCAATATTATAAAACTCCCCGCTCAGATTCATACTTCCGCAGGCAGGTTTTTCTTCAATCGCTTTTCGTATCGCTGCCTCTGCGCCTAGTTGTCTGACATCAAACTCAATTCCATTAAATAAACAAGGCATCAATTTACCATTGGCGGTAAGTCTTAAGCGGTTACAGGTACTGCAATCACCGCCGGAGCCACCTTCAACCACCGAAAAATGACCTTCAGTAAGGCTCATCTGATGAATAAACCGAACCTGAAGTCCGACATCAATGCAGCTGCAACGTATCTGGCAGATTCACTGCTAAAACCGGATATGTTATAAACCTTTAGATATCCCGATTCAAACCCCTGGATGAACGGGCCGGAGAAGTAAACGGCATAATTTCCGAAGGCTTCAACCAGGGGTTCGCCATTCAGTTCTATAAAGCATTTTACCGGATAAAAGTTTGAATAATGCATATTGCCTATATCAAACCAGTCAATACCCATTAAATCTTCGCCCATGCTGGCTAAAGAAATTTTCATGGTAACCTGCTCTGAAGTGAATCCATAATTCAGAAGTGCCTGTTCG
>Ga0351861_1067_pt1 | contig 23951 bp, 20 predicted proteins | sample BONcelHFGM3001F9_FD_206795 | JGI IMG/M metagenome (GOLD analysis project Ga0351861, IMG submission 206795) | Enriched cells from coal bed in the Powder River Basin, Montana, United States - BONCAT cells FGM rep2 HSBNCT.FGM.300.1.F9 ...
CCAGTTTTCGGGGAGGGTGCGGGGGCCTTCGAGTTCCATGATGGAGCCGGGCGGCGGCGGATCGGGGAAGGCGGGCTCCTCGAGAACCAGGAGCCAGTCGTTGCCGGGTGGTTTGGGTTTTTCCCACGGCACTGCGAAAGGCAGCAGGCTGGCGAGGAGGATGAGGGTGTTCACGAAAGTGGATGGTAACGAAGAAGCTCCTGGTTGCCTTGGGTTTTCCCCGGATTATTCCAAACTGGCTTCGATGGCGGTGTAGTCGATGGTGCGCAGGCGCTGGCGGCTGGCGCCGAGTTTGGGAATGCAATCGATGAGTGCACGAGTGTAAGGATGCTGGGGATTGGCGAGTACTTCGTCGGAGGGTCCGGTCTCGACGATCCGTCCGCGAAACATTACGGCCACCCGGTCGCAGATGCCGCGAATAATGGCGAAGTTGTGGGTGATGAGGATGATCGACATGCCGAATTGTTTTCGGAGTTTGCGCAGTTCTTCGAGGATTTGCGCCTGGATGGTGACGTCGAGTGCGGTGGTGGGTTCGTCCGCGACCAGCAGATCGGGCTGGCAGCTTAGCGCCATGGCGATCATTGCCCGCTGTTGCATGCCGCCACTGAGCTGGTGCGGGTAGTCGTGCATGCGCCTGGCGGGATCGACGATGCCGACGGCATCCAGCCAGCGAACGACCTCGGCATCGATGTCGCGGACCTCGGGACGGTGCAGGCGAACGGCTTCGGCGATCTGGCTGCGGATGGTGAAAACGGGATTGAGGGAGGTGGAGGGCTCCTGGAAAATGTAGGCGATTTCGCCGCCGCGGATTTGCTGGAGTTGCTGGCGGGACATGCCAAGGACATCCGTGCCTTTCCAGAGGATCTGGCCGCTGGTGAAATGGGCGGGAGGCTCGGGAAGCAGCCGGGTAAGCGCGAGCGAGGTGACGCTTTTGCCGCTGCCGCTTTCGCCGACGATGGCGAGGGTTTCGCCGGGGGCGATCGAAAAGGACGAGTCGATGACGGCTTCGGTTCGGCCGTGATGGGTGTCGAAGGCGATGGAGAGGTTTTTAACTTCGAGGAGAGGTGGGAGCGGGTTCATGCCGTCGTGTTGATGAGGGTGTTTCCCTGGAGGCCGAATTGAGGGGTCGCGGCAGGCAGGTGTCGGTCGTTGACGAAGGGCTCGTCGAATGCGTTTTCGACGGCGGTTGCGAGGTGCATCGCGCCGGATGATCGGATGAAGAGATGGGCGGGAGTTTGAAGTGAAACTTTTGCCGCCAGTGCGGTTGGGGGTTGCGTGATGGCAATCCATCGAATTCGGCCATTGGCGGTGGGGTCTGAGGATTGCGCAAAAAGCTCCGTGGGCGGCTTGTGCGTGCGTGGTTTTGCTGGCAATCCGCGAGGGCTGGATGCCGGAAATTCCGCCCGATCATGGAGGGGGCAGGTACGCTTTGCGCCGCTCTTTGCATGCCCGCGGACTTTGCGTATTTCATTCTCTTCGCGCTGGAGCTTGAAGAGGCGGCTCGTGTCGTAGCGGGTGGTTTTCACCGGATGTCGCGAAGCGGCTGGGGGTTGTCGGTGGTGGTTTTCATAAACGCAATATTTCTGTAAAACCTTTAATCCGTCTCGGTGTTGGGTAAATGAGGTCCGGATGCCTTCTGTGAGGCGGTCCAGGCATTCATGATGGTCTCGAGCTGGGTGAGGGGCAATGCGCCATTTGCAAGGAGGGTGTCGTGGAAGGCGCGGATGTCGAAGGTTTCGCGGAGTTCCTTTTTGGCGTGGTCGCGGAGTTCCTGGATTTTGAGCTGGCCGATCTTGTAGGCGAGGGCCTGGCCGGGCCAGACGATGTAGCGGTCGATCTCGACGGTGGCATCGTGTGTGGATTTGCCGGTGTTGGAGACGAGGTAGTCGATGGCCTGCTGGCGGGACCAGCCGAGGGCGTGGATGCCGGTGTCGACGACAAGCCGGGCGGCGCGCCACATTTCGTAGGTGAGGGAGCCGAATTTGGAATACGGATCCTTGTAGAGTCCGAGTTCGCCGCCGAGGCTTTCGGCGTAGAGGCCCCATCCTTCGGTGAAGGCGGTGTAGCCGTCGTGTTTGCGAAATTCGGGGACGTTATCCATTTCCTGGGCCAGGGAAATCTGAAGGTGGTGGCCGGGGACGGCCTCATGGGCGGTGAGGCATTCCATTTCCCATTTTGGGCGGGTGTCGAGGTGGGAGGTGTTGGCCTGGAACCATCCGGGCCGTCCGGCTTCGAGGGAGCCCGGGTGGTAGTAGGCGGTGGGTTGGGATTCCGCAGCGTAGTCAGGGATGGCTTTGACACCATAGGGGAGGCGCGGGAGTTTGCCAAAGAGGCGGGGCAGCTCGGGATCGATGTGCTTGGCGATGTCGCGGTAGCCGGCGAGGAGGTCTTCCGGTTTTTTGAAATAAAATTGAGGGTTGGCGCGGAGGAATTGAGTGAATTCCTCGAAACTGCCCTTGAAGCCGGTTTCGGAGATGATTTTGTCCATCTCGCCGCGGATGCGGCTGACTTCGCGGAGTCCGAGAGCGTGGATTTCCCGCGGGGTTTTGTCCGTGGTTGTTTGGGAGCGGACGGAGAGCGCATACCATGCGGGGCCGTCGGGAAGCGCGCTCCAGCCGATGGTTTCACGGGCGGCGGGAATGTAAGTCTCGACGAGGTAGCCGAGGAGGGTTTCGAAAGTGGGGACGATCTGTTTGCGGTAGATGGTGCAGGCGGCGGCGCGGAGGCGTTCCTGCTCGGGCGCAGGGATGTCGCCGGGGAGCTGCGTGAAGGGGCGCAGCAGTGGGCTGGCGAGCGGATCCGGAGGGATCATGTTTTGGATTTGCCCGGGCACATCGCGGAGAACGACCCGGGGTGGAGTGATGCCTTGTGCGACGCCGCGCTCGAGGAGGGCGCGGTTTTGTTCGATGAGCCGGGGCAGGGCGCGCAGGCGGGCGAGGATGGCCTCGCAGGCTTTAACCGAGCTGGCGGGCATGGTTTCGATGGTTTGTGCGGCGTCCTGTTGGATGCCTCCGAGTTGGTTGATGGCGAGGAGTTCGCCGGGGAAGTGGCGCCATTCCTGTCCTTCCCTGGCGTTGCGGAGGAAGAGATCGTAGTTGAGCTGGTCGGCGGGGGAGAGTTTTTCGCGGTCGATGCTCTGGAGGACGGCAAGTGGCCACAGGCTTTCCTCCTTGCGCCGTTGGATGGCTTCCGGCGAGAGGTCGGTCCAGCGGTCGTCTTCGCCGGGGATGCCTAGGAAGGTGGCGAACTCGGGATACTCCTGAAGGCTGCGATTCCATTCCAGATCGAAGAGGGCATGGAGGCGCTCGGTGTTGCTTTTCTGCGTGTCTGCGGCGATGGCGTCGTAGGAGGCGCGGGGATCGGGAGATGCCGCCAGGGCGAGCATCGGCAGCAGGGAGGCGCAGAACAACAGGGGGCTCATTGAAGTTTATTAAAGGACTTGGGATCGAAGGCGTCGCGAACGCCTTCGCCGATAAAGGTGGCGAGGAGGAGGGTGAGGAAAAGGGCGCCTACCGCGGAGAGCGCCACCCAGGGGGCGTGGAGGTTTTGCAGTCCCTGTTGTATCATTTCTCCCCAGGAGGGGGTTGGTGGCGGCAGGCCGAATCCGAGGAAGTCCAGAGCTGTCAGCGAAGAGATTCCTGCGACGACCATGAAGGGGAGGAGAGTGATGACGGGTGTCATCGCGTTTGGCAGGATTTGCAGAAAGATCAGACGAGGCGGGCGGGCGCCGAGGCCACGGGAGGCGAGGACGTAGGGTTGTTCGCGCAGTTTGAGAAATTCCCCACGCATGTAGTAGGAGAGCCCGATCCATTCGAAGAGCGCCATGACGAAGAGCAGCATGGCAAAGCTCTGCCCGTAGATCGAACCGAGCAGGATGACAACGTAGAGAAAGGGAAGCGCGGACCAGATTTCGATAATGCGCTGGAGGAGGATGTCGGTGCGCCCGCTGAAAAATCCCTGGATGCCGCCGATGGTGATGCCGATGAGCGAGCTGATCGCCGTGAGGCTGAGCGCGAAGAGCATGCAGATGCGGAAGCCGTAGATGAGGCGTGCCAGCACATCGCGCGCGGCATTGTCGGTGCCGAGCCAGTGTTGCGGGGATGGGGCATGTGGCGGGGCTCCGGCGAGATCGAGGTAGGGGTGGTTCGGATCGTGCGGGATGGGCGGGAGGAGCATCCAGCCGCCGCTGGCCTGGAATTCGGGATCGGTGCGGAGGGCCAGGTAGTTTGCCTCGGTCTTGTAACGACCGCCGAAGGTTTGAGCGGAGTAAAACTTGAGCGTGGGGAAGTGGAGTTTGCCTTCGTAACCGAGGAGGAGCGGGTGGTCGTTAACGAGCTGCTCGCTGAAGAGGGAGAGGACGAAGGCAATGGAGAGAATCCAGAACGACCACCATGCGCGTTTGATCGAGCGGAACTTGCGGAGCTTTTGCTGGGTCGCTGGAGAAAACACGTGTTTAGGAAAATCGGATGCGGGGATCGACTGCGACGTAGATGAGGTCGCTGAAGAGGCGTCCAAGCATGGTGAAAAGGCTGCTGAGGACGATGATGCCAAGGACGACATTGTAATCGCGGCCGACGACGGAGTTGTAGAAAAGCAGGCCCATGCCGTCGATGTCGAAGACGCGTTCGATGAGCAGGGCCGAAGTGAACATGACGGCGAAAAGTGAACCGATGCCGGTGGCGATGGGAATGAGGGAATTTCGAAAGACCTGCTTCCAGATGGTGGCCCGGAAGGAAAGGCCTTTGGCCATGGAGGTGCGGACGTAGTCTTTATTCATCTCATCGAGCACGCTGTTTTTCATAAGGAGCGTGATGACGGCGAAGTCGCCGATCATGTAGCAAATGAGGGGGAGCACCATGTGGTGGAGGAAATCGAGCGCCTTGTCGAGTGGAGGGAGGCTTTCGAAATTGCTGGAGACCATGCCGCCGACGGGGAACCAGTCGAGATAGCTCCCTCCGGCCAGAAAAATGATGAGGATGGTGCCAAGTGCGAAGCCGGGAATAACGTAGCCGGCGAAGACGAGGATGGAGGAAATCGAGTCGAAGAGGCTGCCGTGAGTGACGGCCTTGCGGACGCCGAGTGGGATGCATACGGCGTATCCGAGGAAGAAGGAGGTGAGGCCGAAGAAGAGCGAGATGGGGAATTTGCCGACGATGACGTCGAGCACCGGTTGCTGGTAAACGTAGGAATTGCCGAAGTCACCGCGAAGAACATTGCCGAGCCAGATGAAATAGCGGACGTAGGCAGGCTTATCGAAGCCGAAGTAGGCTTTGATATTCTCGATTTCTTCGGCGGAGATGCGCTGGGCTCCGGCGCGCATGCTGCTGGCGGCGCGAACCTTGGAAATGATCTCCTCGACGGGCCCGCCCGGGACAAACTGGACGAGCACGAAGCAGGCGATGGAGATGCCCAGCAGGGTGGGCACCATGAGCAGCAGCCGCCGGATGATGTAGGCGGTCATTCCTGATAGACGATTTCGGGTGGCGCTGGCGGGAGGGCGGTATTGGTTTGCACGGCTTCCTTGAGCGCCGCCTCCCTGGCGGGATCGAGCCACCAGTAGGTCATGGCTGCGTCCTCGCGGTTGAATTTATCCAGCACGTATTTAGGCGTGCCGAATTTGTTCCAGTAAAGCAGCCGGGTGGCTCCGCTTTGCCACATGAGGACGTAGGGGGAGAGGGAGACGAGACGGGCATCGATCTTTTTGAGAATTTCGTTGCGCCTGGCGAGATCCTGTTCGGTTTTTTGCTGTTCGATGAGGGCGTCGATCTCGGAATCCTGGAGGCCGGGGTAGTTTTGGGTGGCGATCTCTCCGGCTTGATTCGACGACCACATGGCCTCTGGATCGCGCAGGCGGCTGGCTCCCCAATTGCTCCAAACCATATCAAAATCGTGGTTGTCGATGCGTTTGCTGAAGGTGGAGTTCGAGACGACGTCGATATTGGCGAGAATGCCGACCGACTTGAGGTCCTGGACGTAGATATTCAAGTGCGGGAGCGGGTCGCCGTGATTGAGAATGGTAATTTTGAAGGGCTGGCCGTCTTTGGCGAGGATGCCGTCCGGGCCGGGCTCCCAGCCGGCATCCTTGAGCAGGGCGCGAGCTTTGTCCGGATCGAACGGGGTGAGGGAGGCGTCGGGGTTTTGATTATCGGGATAAAGGTCCGGAAAGTAGGAGTTGAGCAGGAAATATTGGTTGAACATGAGCTTCTCGTTCATGAGCGCCCGATTGAGGAGGTTGGCGAGTGCCTGGCGAACCCGGACGTCCTGAAAAATGGGGCGCCGCATGTTGAGCGCGAGGCCCTGGAAGCCCTTGGGCTCCTTGTTTTCGATCGTTTGTCGGATCACCCAGTTTTTCTGTACCTGTGGGAAGTTGGTCTTCTCGGCCCAGATTTGCGCTGTGTAGATGGCGTAGGCGTCGAGATCGCCTTTTTTGAAGACTTCGAGGGCCTTGTTGTGGTCCTCCATCGAGATGAAGACCAAGTGGTCGAAGTTGTATTTGCCGAGGTTGAATTTCTTTACGCGGCCCCACCAGTCGCCGCGCCGTTTGAGGCTGATTGAGCGGTTGGTTTTGACCTCCTCGAGCGCGTAAGGGCCGCTGACGACGGGGAATTCGAAATTTTGTTTGTTAAAATCAGCATCCTTCCATGCGTGTTTGGGCAGGGCGACCAGGCCGGCAGCCACCCAGAAATTGGCCCAATGCGATTCCGTGGCGGTAATGCGGATGGTTTTTTCATCAAGAACCTCGGGACGTGAGAAACGGGAAAGATCCACCCGAAAAACGGAGGTGAGGTTTTTTGGATTCATGATGACGTCGTAATAGAACTGGACGTCCTCGGCGGTGACCGGCTGGCCATCGCTCCATCGGGCCTCGGGGTGGATCTTAAAGGTGTAGGTTTTGCCATCGGGGGAGATTTCCCAGGATTCCGCCAGGACGCCGACGGGCTCGTCTTTCACGGTATGCAGGGTGACGAGCGGCTCGAACATGAGGTCGCAGACGCTTTTCGAGAAGTTGTTGTAATCCAGCCACATATTCAGCGACTTCGGGAAAGGGCCGCCCCAGGTGGTGAAGGTGCCGCCTTTTTGTGCGGAGGGATCGGCGATGGGGTCGGTCTCGCCGCCGGCTTCGATCTGAACCGGGGTATCCGTAATGACTGAGGCTGCGGATGGCGTTTGCTCGGGTGCGGTTTTTTTTCCGCAGGCGCTGAGAAGGAAGATGATGGGAAGGATGCGGGCAAAGGATCTCATTGGATGGGTTCTCGATCGAGGGGCCTGCGTCCTGGCAGGCCAGCAGTGAAGTAAACCGTGAAATCTTCGCGTGTCATCAAGAAATCGGCATGGAAGGCGGGGATCGTTCCGGAACGAGGGGTGGAAAATCGAGGGACGGTTCCGGTTGTCGGATGGCGGCGTGTGTGCTTCACTGCCGGATTCCACATATCATGAACGTCGTTGTTGATTCCAAACCCAACTGCCTTGCGACCCTCCACGTCGAGCTCGAGCCCGAACGTGTAGAGAAGGAGTGGCAGGCCGTGGCCAAGCAATTTCAGAAACAGGCTCGCATCCCGGGATTTCGTCCCGGCAAGGCGCCTCAAGCCATTGTTGAAAAAAAATACAGTGCCGATATTCGGGAGGAGCTGACGAACAAGCTCCTGCGTAAAGCGATGAACGAGGCCATTGAGCAGAAGAAGCTGCGCGTCATCTCCGTCTCGAAAGTTGACGATGTCCAGATCGGCGAGGACAAAACAATGCGCTTCACGGCAACGCTGGTGACTTCGCCGGAGTTCGAGCTTCCCAATTACAAAGGCGTCGAAGTCGAGCTGGCCATGCGGACAGTCGGAGATGAGGACATCGAAAGCGCGCTCAAGAGCATCGCCGAACAACATGCTTCGTTCGAGACGATCGAAGGCCGGGCTTTGAAGATGGATGACTTCGCGATCCTGAGCTACAGCGCGATGGTCGATGGCAAGCCGGTGCTGGAGGAGATCGCGGATTGTCCGCCGCTCATCGCAGGCAAGCCGAACTGGTGGGTGCGCATGGCTCCGGGCACGCTGGTTCCCGGATTTTGCGAGGCGCTCGATGGCATGAATGTCGATGAGACGCGCAACTTCGAGATCGAAGTGGACGGGGAGTTTCCCTTTGAGCCGCTGCGCGGTCGGAAACTGGCCTACACCGCGACGCTGCACGAGATCCGGGAGCGCCGGATGCCGGAATTCGACGATGCGCTTGCCAGCAAAATCGATCCCGGCAAGACGCTGGCCGAGGTGCGTGACCGCGTGCGCATGGAGCTTACGAAATATGCCGAGAACGATTACGAGTCCGGCAAACGCTCCGGCGCATTGCAAAAAGTACTCTCGCAGGTGACGTGCGAATTACCTGCGCATCTCGTGAATAACGAAATGACGGGCATCCTGCGCGAGATTGTGCAGGAAAACCAGGGGCGTGGCATCAGCGAGGAGGAGCTTAAGTCCCATCAGGACGAGATCCTTGGAGCGGCCAAACAGAGCGCGACCGAGCGCGTGCGCTCGACCTTTGTGTTGCTGCGCATCGCCGAGCAGGAAAAACTCGATGCAACCGAGCAGGATCTGGCGTTTCATGTGACGCAGCTTGCATCCCGTTACCAGATTCCCGTGCAGAAAATGATCAAGGACCTCCAGCGTCGCAACGCGTTTGGCAGCATCCGTGAGCAGATTCTTGCAGGCAAGGCCCTTGATTTCATTGCTTCGAATGCTACCGTGCGCGAGCCGGCAGGCAGCGCGGCACCGGCGGCATCCGAGGCTTAATTTTATTCGTACACCGACAGACATGCTCATACCCACCGTTATCGAACAAACCGGGCGCGGAGAACGCGCCTACGACATTTACTCCCGGCTCCTCAAGGACCGCATCATTTTCATCGGTACCGGGATCGACGATCACGTTGCCAATATCGTGATCGCGCAGCTGCTCTTCCTGCAAATGGAGGACCCGAAAAAAGACATCAGCATTTACATCAATTCCCCGGGTGGATCGGTGACGGCGGGGCTGGCGATTTACGACACGATGCAGTTCGTGACGTGCGACGTGACGACCTATTGCATGGGCATCGCAGCCAGCATGGGAGCCGTGCTGCTTGCGGCGGGCACGGCAGGCAAGCGCTACGCGCTGCCGAATTCGGACATCATGATTCACCAGGTCTCGGGCGGCGCACAGGGCCAGGCCAGCGATGTCGAGCGGCAGGTCGAGTTCATGTTCAAGCTCAAGAAACGGCTTAATCGCATTCTCTCCGAGCACACCGGCAAACCCGTCGAACAGGTCGAACGGGATGCGGATCGCGACTATTACATGTCCGCAAAAGAGGCGAAGGACTACGGGCTGGTCGATCATGTGGTCGAGTCCCGCAAGGAAGTGAAGGAAGCGCTTCCCGAACGCAAGCCGGAGGAGTAGGTTAGAAGCGCATGGCGCGTCCCTCCAATTTGACCATGTGCTCTTTCTGCGGAAAGAGTCACGCCGAAGTCCGCAAGCTGATTGCGGGCCCGGGGGTTTATATTTGCGACAGTTGCATCACGGTCTGCAAAGGCATCCTCGACAAGGAAATCGGCGAGGATACGCGTCGCCAGTCCTCGGCATTGCGCGTACCCAAGCCCGCCGATATCAAGCGCGATCTGGATCAGCACGTCATCGGCCAGGAGAATGCCAAAAGGGTGCTCTCCGTGGCGGTGCATAATCACTACAAGCGCATTTCGCAGGAGAGCGGCGACCTGAAGATCGACGCGCTGGCGGAAGTCGAGATCGAGAAAAGCAACATCCTTATGGTGGGGCCGACAGGCTCCGGGAAGACGCTGCTGGCGCGCACGCTGGCGAAAGTGCTCGATGTGCCATTTTGCATCGCGGACGCGACGACGATTACGGAAGCCGGCTATGTCGGCGAGGATGTCGAAAATATCGTCCTCCGTCTGTTACAGAGCGCGGACTACGATGTAAAACGAGCCGAGGTCGGAATCGTCTATATCGACGAGATCGATAAAATTGGCCGCAAGACGGATAACGTGAGCATCACACGCGATGTGTCCGGTGAGGGGGTGCAACAGGCGCTGCTCAAAATTCTGGAAGGCACGGTATGCAATGTGCCGCCGCAGGGTGGACGCAAGCATCCGCAGCAGGAATACATCCAGGTCAACACAAGCCGCATCCTTTTTATCTGCGGTGGAGCGTTTGTCGGGCTCGACAAGATTGTGCAACGTCGCCGGGGTGGCAGGGCGATGGGATTTCACGCACGGGAGTTTCGCGGCGAGGCCGAGCTGGCAAAGGATCTCGTGCGGCATGTCGAGCCGGAGGATCTGCTGAGTTATGGGCTGATTCCAGAATTCGTCGGCCGCCTGCCGATTGTCACCACGCTCGACGAGTTGACTGAGGACGAGCTGGTCCAAATCCTGACCGAACCCAAGAGCGCGATGGTGAAGCAGTACACCAAGCTCATGGCGATGGATGGCATTGGATTGAACGTGACCAAGGACGCGTTGCGGGCGATGGCCATGGAGGCCGTGAACAAAGGCACGGGTGCCCGTGCGTTGCGTGCTATGATGGAGCGCATCATGCTCGACATTATGTTTGAAGCCCCAAGCCGGGATGACATTGCGGAGGTGACGGTGAACCGTGCCGTGGTCGAGGGCCGCAAGTCTCCGATGATTCGCAAGAAGCAGGACAAGGACGCCGCCTGATCATTTTTGATCGGTTGATTTTGGATTCGCCGGTGGTTGAGGATCTGGATTCGCTAAGTGGGCTGGCCTATTTGTTTGAGCGATTTCCGACGTTCACGCAGACGTTTTGCTTTCGTGAGGTTTTGGAAATGCGCCGGCGCGGCGGAGCCGTGCCGGTTTTTTCCATTCGTGAGCCGGCGGAGGAACCGCGGCAGGATTTTCCGCCGGAGCTTTCAGGGGTGACGGCATATTTGCCGCAGTCCTTTGATGCGGTGCTTGCGGGCTCCTCGAGTTTTCGCAGGCAGGCGCGCCGGGCATTGGTGGATTTGCGGCGTTTGTGGGGTGATGAATCCGAAAAGAAGCGGATTTATGAGGCGCTGTGGCTGGGGCCGGTATTGAAGCGCGCGGGAGTGAGGCATGTGCATGCGCATTTTGCGGGCATTGGTGCGCGAACGGCGTGGTGGTTGCGCCGGTTGTCAGGAATCACCTACAGCTTTACCGCGCATGCGAACGATATTTTTTGCGACGAACCGCATGCACGCCTGGAAATGCTGGTGCGCGATGCGGCGTTTGTGGTTTCCGTGAGCGATTACAGCGTTGAGTATCTCGGCGATTTGTTTCCGATGCATCGATCGAAAATTCACCGGGTTTACAACGGCATCGACCTTGAACGGTTTGCGCTTTCCCAGCCTCGGACGGACCGTCCGCGAATTCTTGCCGTGGGGCGCTATATTGAGAAGAAAGGCTTTGCTGATTTAGTGAGTGCCTGTGGCAGCTTGGGAGACCGCAATTTTGAATGCCTTATTGTGGGGCAGGGACCGTTGGAGGATGCGTTGAAAAAACAGGTGGCCGATCTTGGAATCGCGGATCGAGTTAGCATTGCGGGGCCGCGTTCGGAACGGGAAGTGGCGGAGTTGCTGCAAGGCGCTTCGGTGTTTGCACTGCCTTGCGTGACGCCGGACGATGGTGGAAAGGATAATCTTCCCACGGTGATCATGGAGGCGGCCGCGGCGGGGGTGCCGGTCGTTTCCACACCGGTTGCCGGGGTGCCGGAGATGGTGATCGATGGACGGACGGGCTTCCTGGTGCCCGAGCGCAGCCCGCTTGCCGTTGCTGAAAAATTAGGAGTCTTGCTGGACGATGCAGAGGCGGCTCGCGCGATGGGCCATGCAGGCAGGACGCTATGCGAAGAACGCTTCTCCGTGGAGCGGACGAGTGGGGCGCTGGCGGCTTTGTTTGGCATGTGTCTTTCAAAAAAAACGAACGGCAGCTGGCTGGAGCGAATTTTCCGGGCCGGCTGATTTCTTTGGATTTTGGAGCTATGCCAGCGTGTGCGGGCTGGTATATTACGAACAAGTTCTGGCTGGAACTTGCAAACTCTCCTCCATAAACAAGCAACCGGAAAAACGATTCCTCATGAGCACGATGGATATTGAGAGTGACGAATACAAAAAACAATTCCTCCACGAGGCCACGCGTCTGGCCATCGAGTCGGTGGAAAAAGGATGGGGCGGTCCCTTCGGCGCCGTCATCGTGAAGGATGGCAGGATCATCGGACGCGGCCAAAATCGTGTGCTTTTGACCGGTATTCCCGTTTATCACGCTGAAGTGACGGCCATCATCGATGCGTGCGGACGCATTAATTCCAAGGCATTGCTTGGGTCGGACTGTCACGAAGGAAATCTAAAGATGATTCCACGTCCCGAAGGTTCGCCTGATCCGGTCCCCGAGCGGGCGCAGATGCTAAAGGGGTGTGATCTTTACGTGAATGGCGCTCCCTGTCCGATGTGCATGAGTGCCATTTATTGGGCGCGCATCGATCGTGTGTATTTCGGAACCCGGCTTTCGGATGCGAGCAGGATCGGCTTCGACGACGAGTTCCAATACATCGATTTCAAACGCCCGTGGGAGGAACGCAAGGCGATTCAATGTTTCCCGGATTTTGAACGCGAGTTTGCTCTTAAGGCCTGCGAAGCCTGGGAAAATAAGCCGGACCGGCATCCTTATTAAGGCTCGCCCGGAGCGTTGGCGGTGAATGGGCGCTGACGGTTCGAATCGCCATTCTTTTTTAACGGCGATTGCAAAGTCGCAATACTACAGAGAGCGGTGCGATGAGCCAAGGGAAGGGGTGGCTTTCCGGATTGCATTGCGCTGGCGATAGGCCTACAAGGTTCCCAGCGAACGATGTTGCTGGAGTGCGGCTTTGAGTGCCGCGCTTGGGCTTCATTGGGAGCAATTCGAACGGGATGAATGCGCCATCTGAAGCCAGGCCTGCGGCTGCGCTCGCAGGGGATGCCGCCGGAAAGCGGCGGCGGACGGCACTGGCAAAGTCCAGTTTGGTGGAGATTCTGGCTTCTGCGGACATCCGTATTGGAGGGGGGCGTCCGTGGGATATTCGGGTTCATCATGAGCGGTTTTACGAGCGCGTGCTTGCAGAGGGGACACTGGGTTTCGGCGAGTCCTATATGGATGAATGGTGGGATTGCGATGCGCTGGATGCGATGTGTCATCGAGTCATCCGGGCGGGAATCGAGGAGCGGATGCCTCTTAATTTTCGGATGCTGCTCACCATGATGGCTGCGGCGATCTTCAATTTTCAGGACAAACGTGGTGCGCGGCGGGTCGGCAGGCAGCATTATGATCTGGGGAATGACTTTTTTGAAGCGATGCTCGATCCAGCCATGCAGTATTCCTGCGCTTATTTTCGAGGCACGGAGGATCTTGCCGTTGCGCAGAAGTTGAAGCTGGAATTGATCTGTCGAAAGCTCGGTCTGCAGCCCGGAATGCGTTTGCTGGACATTGGGTGTGGCTGGGGAGGGCTGGCTAAGCATGCGGCTAAATACTACGAATGCGAGGTGGTGGGAGTGACCATTTCCCGGGAGCAGCAGGCTTATGCCGAAGGTTTTTGCCGGGGACTTCCCGTCGACATTCGCTTGCAGGACTATCGGGATGTTCCGGGTGTTTTTGATCGCATCGTTAGCGTCGGCATGATGGAGCATGTTGGCTACAAGAATTACCGGGCCTACTTCAAGGCGGCCTCTCGATGCCTGGAAGAGGATGGTTTGTTTCTTTGCCATACGATTGGAAACAACCGTTCCACCACGCACTCGGATCCGTGGATTACGCGTCACATTTTTCCCAACTCCATGCTGCCATCGGTTTTCCAGGTGGCGAGGGCGGCGGAGGGGCTGTTTGTGCTCGAAGATGTCCATAATTTTGGCGCGGATTACGACCGCACGTTGCTGGCGTGGGAGGCTAATTTTCGCCAGTCCTGGGAGCGGTTTTCCGAGCGTTACGGAGAGCGATTTTACCGCATGTGGAGATTCTATCTATTGAGTTGCGCGGGAGCTTTTCGCGCCAGGGGCATCCAACTTTTTCAGTTTCTGCTCTCCAAAAATGGAATCGAAGGGGGATGCGCCTGGGTGCGTTGAAATTGCAGGACCGGATTGTCCTGCCACGATTGTGTGTGACGGCGGGACGGCTTGAGACCTTGGCGTTATTCGGGAGGGGGAATGGGCTTCGCTTTACGAAAGATGCGAGGTGCGTGGTGGCTGCCGAACAGAGTGCCAGTCATCCCGCCTCTTGATATCGGGCCGGCGGGATTCGAACCCACGACCTCCTGAACCCCATTCAGGCGCTCTACCAAGCTGAGCCACGGCCCGTTAAACATACCGCGATTTGCGGTTTGCGTAATAAAGGGCTTTCGCGGGGCGGGGTCAAGCGTGGTTCTCGGTTTGCCAGTGAAATTGCGTGCGTCCTTTCGGCAAAGGCGGATGCTTGCGCGGGCGCGGGCGCGGAGATAGCGTGCGCATCGTGTCGAAAGTTAAAGTTGGGATTGTTGGCGCCAATGGCTACTCAGGCGAGGAGTTGTGCGGCATTTTGAGTCGTCATCCTTATGCGGAGGTGGTGTCGGTGACGTCGCGCCAGCACGCGGGGAAGCGGGTGGGGGCCGTGCTGCCGCGATTTGCGAGGGCGGGGACGTTTGGGGAGCTGACCTTTTCGGAGCCTGCGATGGAAGGGTTGCTGGGCGCGGGCGCGGAGTTTTTTTTCCTGGCGCTGCCGCATGGACTGGCTTCGGAGTTTGCGTTGCCGCTGCTGGCGGCAGGGAAGCGGGTGGTGGATCTGAGTGCGGATTTCCGGCTGCGGGACGCGGACATTTTCGAGGAATTTTACGGTGAGGCGCACCCGGCGCCGGAGATGCTGGCGGAGGCTGTCTATGGGTTGCCGGAGTTGCATCGGGCGCGGATTTGCGGGGCGAAGCTGGTGGCTTCGGCGGGGTGCTACCCGACGAGCATTCTGCTGCCGCTCGTGCCGTTGCTTCGGGCCGGACTGATTGAGGTGTCGGGCATTGCCGTGTCCAGCGCGAGCGGGGTGAGCGGGGCGGGGAGGAAGGCCGATGTGACTTTGCTGTATGCCGAGTGCAATGAGAGTTTGCGCGCTTACGGGCTGCCCAAGCACCGGCATCTTTCGGAGATCGAGCAGGAGTTGAGTGCGGCGGCTGGGGAGCGGGTGGTGATTACGTTTGTGCCTCATCTTGCGCCGATGACGAGGGGAATCCATACGACGATTTTTGCGGGGTTGAAGGATGGCGTGGCCATTGCGGCGATTCGGGAAGCGCTGGATGCGGCTTACGCGGAGGAGGTTTTTGTGCGGGTGGGCGAGGCGCTGCCGGACACGAGACATGTGGCGGGTACGAATTTTTGCGACATTGCGGTGCGTTTCGACGAGCGGGCGGGAAGGCTGATCCTGTTGAGCGCGGAGGATAATCTGGTGAAGGGGGCTGCCGGGCAGGCGGTGCAGAATTTTAATCTGATGGCCGGATTTCCGGAAACTACGGGACTTTTGTAAATGATGACGAAACTTCGCAAAATCAAAGGAGGGGTATGCGCGCCTCGCGGATTTGTCGCCGCGGCCGCGCATGCTGGAATCAAAGCAGGGAATGCCACGCGTGATGATGTGGCGATCGTGGCGGGCGTGGATTTTTGTAAGGCCGCGGCGACATTTACGACAAACAAGGTGCAGGCGGCTCCGGTGCTGCTCTCGAAGGAATATCTGTCTGCGCGCCGTTGCCGGGCGGTGATCCTGAATAGTGGCAATGCGAATGCCTGCACGGGAGCGGCGGGCATGGAGACGGCCAGGGCGATGGCTGCCGCTGCTGCTGCTGCTCTCGGGGTCGCGGAGAATGAGGTGCTGGTGTGTTCGACTGGGCGCATCGGGGTGCCGCTGCCCATCGAGAAGGTGCGGGCGGCCATTCCCGGATTGGTGGCCCGGCTGGATGTTCGATCGAGCACGGCGGCGGCCGGAGCGATCATGACCAGTGACTCCGTTGCCAAGGAGATCGCTTTTGAGTTTGAAAATGGAGACGGAAGGATCCGCGTGGGCGGCATCGCCAAGGGGGCGGGAATGATCGATCCGAACATGGCTACGATGCTGTGCGTGATGACGACGGACGCGGCGCTTTCGAAGACGGAGGCGCGGCGGGCGCTCAAGCTGGCGGTCGAACGTTCCTTTAATCGGATCACCGTGGATGGGGACATGAGCACGAATGATACGGTGATCCTGCTGGCCAGTGGCGTGGCGGGCGCGGTGCGGGATTTTTCGGCGTTCCAGGATGCGCTTGATGCGGCGGCGCTGGATCTGGCGACAAAAATTGTCCTTGATGGGGAGGGAGTGAGCCGGTTCATCGAGGTGGAAGTTTCGGGTGCCGCCTCAGTGAAGGATGCGCGGCTGGCGGCGGAGGCGGTGGCCAATTCGCAGCTTGTGAAGTGTGCGTGGGCCGGAGGCGATCCGAATTGGGGACGGATTATGGATGCAGCGGGCTATTCCGGCGCGAAGTTGAATCCGGACCGTGTGGATATTGATTACGATGGAGTTGCCGCCGTGCGAGGCGGCATGCCGGCACCGACTCTTTTTGCACGGTTGCAGAAGGTGGCGGCGCGGAAAAAATTCAAAGTGAGCGTGAACCTGAATCTCGGCGAAAAGACGTATTCCGTGATGACGACGGACCTTACGGAAGCCTATGTGCGGTTTAATCTGGGGGAATAGGATATGGCATCGGCATTGACTCTCTCGGCGCGTTCGGAATGCCTCATCGAGGCGCTGCCGTACATTCAAAAATTTCGAGGAAGCACGTTTGTCATCAAGTATGGCGGCAGTGCCATGGAGGACGAGCATCAGGTCGACCGCTTGCTGCGGGACATCGTTTTTCTGGAAGCGGTGGGCATTAATCCCGTTGTGGTGCATGGAGGCGGCAAGGCCATTTCCGCGAACATGCGGGAGGCCGGCCTGACGCCGCAATTCGTCAATGGACTGCGCGTGACGGATGCGTTGTCGGTAAAGATCGTCGAGGAAACTCTCGATGGGGAGATTAATCCCGGGATTGTTGCAAGCATTCTCCGTCATGGAGGGCATGCGATCGGGCTCTCCGGAAAGACGGTATTTCGTTCACGGCGGCTCGCCCCGGTCAAAACCAGCAGCGGTCTTGCGGATTATGGATTTGTCGGCGAAGTGTCGCATGTGAGCCCGGAGGCGGTAGCGACCGCGATTGCCGGGGAGATCATGCCCGTAATCTCACCGATTGGCTCAGAGGCTGGAGGTCAGGTGTTGAACATTAATGCGGATGTCGCGGCGGCGGCGCTCGCGGCGGCATTGAAGGCGGCGAAGTTGATTTTTGTGAGCGATGTTCCCGGAATTATGAGGGATCCAGCATCACCGGATTCGCTGATCCCCAGTGTGACGGCGGAGCAGACCCGGGCCTTGATCAAGGGAAAGGTGATTGCGGGCGGCATGATCCCGAAGGTGGAGTCCGCGGTGCGTGCTCTGGAGCAGGGAGTGGGGAAAACGCACTTGATCGGCGGGAATGTTGCGCATGGTCTGCTGGTGGAGATTTTTTCCAATGCCGGCATCGGCACGGAGATTGTGCCTTAATTCACCGGATTCTCTGCGGGGAACGCTTGCCAAAGCATGGCGTGCCGCCGTAGTCTCTTCGTTCGCCCAAGGATGGGTGGCAGAGTGGTCGAATGCGCTCGCCTGGAAAGCGGGTGTGGGGAAACTCACCGCGGGTTCGAATCCCGCCCCATCCGCGATTTTGTTTCCGGCGATGTGGCCGGGTTCCGTTTTCAGGAAGCCATCCAGTGTTTGGGTGGGCGATAGGCCAGGAGCCGCAGGCCGTTGAGACAGACGATAACGGTGCTGCCTTCGTGTCCGATCACGCCGAGTGGAAGGGCCAGAGCAAATCCGAGGGCCCCGGCGACAAGGACGAGAATTACGCCGGATGCGAAGATGAGGTTTTGCGTGAGGACGTTTTTTGCGTGGCGGGCCATGCCGATGAGCAGCGGGATATTTTCGAGACGGTCGCCCATGAGGACGATGTCGGCGGTTTCCATGGCGATGTCGGTGCCGGCGGCGCCCATGGCGACGCCAAGGTGGGCGGTGGCCAGAGCGGGTGCGTCGTTGACTCCATCGCCGATCATGATGACGGAACCTTCTTCCTTGAGCTGGCGGATGGCCTGCACTTTGTCCGCCGGGAGCTGTTCGGCGCGGAATTCGTCGATGCCGGCTTCCTCGGCGATGCTGCGAGCCACGGCGGACTGGTCGCCGGTGAGCATGATGATTTTTTTGGCTCCGAGCTTGTGGAGCTGCCGGATCACGGCATGCACGCCGGGGCGCAGTGTGTCGGCGAGGGCGAAGACGGCTTGTACGCTGACGCTGTCGCCATCGCGCAGGCCCATCCAGATGCATGTCTTGCCTTTGGCCTGGAGCGCGGCGGCGGCGGAGAGGCAGGGTTCCATGCCGGAGGCGTGGATTTCGGCAAAGTAGCGTTCGCTGCCGACGATGTAGCGCCGGCCACCGATTTCGGCTTCGGCACCTTTTCCGGGGGTGGATTGGAAGGCGGCGGATTCCGGAAGGGCGAGGCCGATGTTGCGGGCGGCCGTGCAGATGGCTGCTGCCAGTGGATGCTCGGATTTTGACTCGAGTGCGGCGCAGATTTGCAGCGCCTGGGTGGCCGGGGAGGGCAGGGGTGCGCTGAGAGTGGCGTGGGTGCCGTCTCCCGTGAGAATATCGGTAACGGTGGGCCTGCCCACGGTGAGGGTGCCGGTTTTATCGAAGCATACGATGTCGATGTGTGCGGCGGTTTCGAGGTGGGAACCCCCTTTGATGAGAATGCCGCGCCGGGCTGCGCCGCCGATGGCGGAGAGAACGGTGGCGGGGGTGCTGATGATGAGGGCGCAGGGTGAGGCGACGACCATCACCGTCATGGCCCGGTAGAATGCGAAGGTGAACGATTCCCCCCAGATGAGCCAGGGGATCAGGAGCACGAGGATGGTGAGGGCGATGACTCCGATGGCGTAGCCTTGCTCGGCTTTTTCGAGGAAGCGCTGGGTGCCGGATTTTTCGGCCTGGGCTTCGGCGACGAGTTTGACCATGCGAGCGAGGGTCGAGTCGTCGGATTTTTTTTCGACACGCACTTCGAGGCCACCGGATTGGTTGAGCGTTCCGGCGAAGACCGTCGCGGCGACGCTTTTGGAGACAGGCAGGGATTCTCCGGTGAGGCTGGATTCATCAATATGGCTGGAGCCCTCGATGACGACGCCATCGACCGGGATGAGTTCGCCGGGGCGGACGATGACGATATCGCCGACGGAGAGAGTCTCGATGGGAACGAGTTCGGCGGCACCGTTTTGTTTGCGCAGAGCTTTTTCGGGGCGCAGGGTGAGGAGCGATTCGATGGCGCGCTGGGTGCGTTCGAGCGCATGGCGTTGCAGGACGTTTGAGAAACTGAAAAGAAAGAGCAGCAATGCTCCTTCGAAGGGGGCGCCGACCGACGCGGCACCCAGAGCCGCCAGCACCATGAGGACGTCCACGTCGAGGGTCTTCTCCCGCAGCGAGGCGATGGCGGAGCGCACGCCGTACTGGCCATTGAAAAGATAGGCGCCGACGTAGAGCCAGGAGACGAGTCCGCCTTTCCCCAGTGAGCGTTCGGTGATGAAGGATGCGATGAGAAAAAGCAGGCCGAGCGCGCAGGATGCCTCTTCGTTCAAGTCGCCGGAGCGCAGGCGTTGCCAGAGTGTGGGGCGGGAGGTGGCGGAGCTGGGTTCGAGAGGGTGGATGTTGGCTCCGGCGGCTTTGATGCCTGCGAGAACCGCGGGTTCGGTGGTTACGGAGGAGTCGAATGTGAGGCAGAGCACGCGTCCGATGTAGGTGGCAGTGGCGCGGCGGACACCGGGCAGTTTTTCGATGCGGCGTTCGAGGCGGGCGGCTGCGGCTTCGCAGGCCTGTCCGTCCAGGCGAAGGGCGCATCGCCGGAAATCGCCGGGAACGGGCTGGATGTGCTCCTGGGCGATCCGGCGAATTTCCGTCTCGGAGAGCCGGGTGGGATCGAATGCAATCTCGACGCTCCCCCCGCCGGACAGAGGCTTGATGCCGACGATGCCTTTGTGGTCGGCGATGGTGTGGGGAGTGGAGGTTGCGCGAGAGTTTTCGCTCATTGGTGGGTTGGGATGGGGTTGTGTTTGAACACGAGTCGAATGGAGTAAGCGTGCGTGGTTTGCCGGGTGTGGAAGGTGGATCCGCCGAGTGCGGCGACGAGAGAGTGGACGAGGCGCAGTCCGATGCCGGTGCCGGGCTGGCGGGAGGATTCGCTTTTTATGAAATTGCTGATGGTTATTACGACGTGCTGTGAGCGCGGGGAGCGGCGCATGCGGAGCCGCATTGTTTCCGTGCCGTGCCGGAAAGCGTTGCCGATGAGGTTGTGCAGGATCTGGCGCAGGAGGTCGGTATCGGTGTGGAGCTGGAGTCCGGGCTCGATCCGCCAGTCGAGAGCGATGGAGCGTTCCGCGGCCAGCACGGAGTAGGCGTCGTTAAACTCGGCGGCGAGTGTGGAAAGATCCACGGACGCGTTCCGCACTTCGAGGCGTCCGCCTTCGGCTTTTGCGGCAAGCAGGGAGCGTTCGACCAACAGGGAGAGATGGCGAATTTCTTCCTGCACGTCTTCGGAGAACTCCGGGGGGAGTTCGGCGGCGGCGGCTTCCACGCGCATGCGCAGCAGGGTGAGCGGAGTGCGGAGTTCGTGGGCGACGGTGGCGGAGAACTCGGCCATGTCGTTGTAGGATCGGGCGACCCGTACGAGCAATTCATTGATGTGGCGGACGAGAGTGGCCAGTTCGGCGTCCTTTTCGGGCAGGGAGATGCCGCGGGAAAGCGATTGCGGGTCGAGGGCGGAGAGCTCGTGATTGATCCGGCGGATGGGGCGCACGGAGCGTATGGCGATGAAATAGCCGATTGCGAGACTGACGGCGAGCAGAGGAACGCCGACCCATACCCAAACCTGGAGCAACTCGCCAAGAATTTCCTGCACTTCTTCGTCGGTGTAGCTGCCGTGGATGACCCAGTTTGGAAATTTGGGATGGGAGCGATCCCAGCGGTCCTTACGCAGTTCCTCGTCCAGGTGCTGATGGGCGGTAAAGATCAACACGCCACCGAGGATGAGCACGCAGAGTGCGAACCAGGCAGCGAGCCGGAAGCGGAAATTCACGGGGTTTCCTCCCGCAGCACAAATCCGATGCCGCGCAGGGTGTGAATGAGCGGCTGGCAACCGGGGAGGTCGACTTTTTTTCGGAGGTAATTAATGTAAACGTTCAGGACGTTCGTTCCTGAGTCGAAGTAGTGATCCCAGACGCGTTCCGCGAGCGTGGTTTTGGAAACAGGGCGTGGCGATGCTTCGGCAAGGACTTCGAGCAGGGAGAATTCGCGATTGGTCAGCAGGATCTCGTGCCCGGCTCGCCGGGCGACACGGGCGCGGAGGTCGATTTCCAGATCGGCGACGCGGAGGATGGGGTCCATGTCCGGCCGGGTGCGGCGCTGGAGTGCGCGCAGGCGTGCGAGCAATTCCTCCGTGGAATAGGGTTTGACGATGTAGTCATCGGCGCCGGCATCGAGTCCGCTGACTTTGTCCCGGACGTCTCCTCTCGCCGTGGCGAGCAGAATGGAGCCGGCGTATCCTGCGGTGCGTGCGGATCGGGTGACACTGATGCCATCGCGGCCGGGCATGGTAATGTCGAGGACGGCGGCTTCAAACTCGTGTTCGCGAAGCAACCAGAGGGCTTCCTCACCATCGCCGGTTTCGTCGATGGTGTGTCCGGCGGCTCTCAGCGCGAAGACTACATGTGCGCGGACTTTGGAATCGTCTTCGGCCACGAGGATGCGCATGTGGTTGGTTTAGCAAAAGACGGCGTGGCCAGCCAATGTTCGAAAATTAATCGTCGTCGTCCTTGTCGGAGGGTTTGACTGTGGATTCTGGACGGGCGGCAGCGCCGGCGGCGGTGTTGATGCCCGCGCCGTGTTTGTAGACGAGCTGGCCGCCGTAGTGCCCGGTCTCCGCGACGGCATAAGCTGCGACGATGGCGAGAAGGGCGGTGACGATGCTGAGCGCCCGGGAGGCCACGGGGAAGCGGGATACGGATATTACCGTGCAGGCGAGAACGGCGGTGATGAGGGCGAGATTGCGTGTGCGTTCTCCCCATTCCTCGTGTTCATCCAGAATTTCCTCCGCTTGCGGGGAGAGTTCGCCAAGCATTTCCTCCTCCTCTCCGCCGCTCCAGGTGGCGGCGATGGCACCCGCGGCTCCGAGAGAGAGCAGGAGAGCCGCCATCAGGGGCAGGTGCCAGCGGCGGATGAAGACCGCGGCCACGGCCGCCGCCGTCCCGATAAGAATCAGGACGATGGGGAAGTGGACAATGGCCGGATGGAGCGGAGAGGGAAGCGTGAGCATTGCCTGTGTTTAGCTGATTTTTTTGTATTCGTCTTTACTCTTGCGGCAGGAGGGGCATTTTTTGGCTGGCAATTCCGTAAGCGTCATCCCGCAAACCTGGCACACGAAGTAGTCGGCTGGCGTGTTGTTCCCGAGGTTATCAAGGGCATCCTGATAGAGCATTGCGTGTTCTTTTTCCGCGGCGGCCGCAAATTCGAGGGTGCGGATGGCGGCGCGTGCGTCGTCGGCCTTCGCTAAGGCGAGGAATTCGGGGTACATGGTGTCGCGCTCGTAGGTTTCGCCTTTGATGGCAGCCTGGAGATTTTCCGCAGTGGTGCCGGGTTCGACGACGTCGAGTTCAAATGTGGCAACGGTGCCGCCGAGTTCCTGAATGGCTGCTTTGTGAGTGTCCCGGTGAATGGACTCGGCATCGGATGCCGCCCGGAAAAGTTTTGCGACTTGCGGGTAGCCATCGGCTTCCGCTTTGGCGGCGAATTTTTGATAGCGGTTGGCCGCATTGGATTCGCCCTGAAAGGCGGTGTTGAGATTTTGCAGCGTTTGCGCGGAGACGGCGGCTGAGGTCGTGGCAGGCAACAGGAGTCCAATCGCGGCGAGGGCGATGGATGCGATGGATAGAATGGGTGTTTTCATGACGACTCAACTCTATACGCCTATTGTTAGAACGAGCCGGGGCGGGGGATTAGAAAACATTAATCTTCGCCACTCGGAAATGAGTGGCGGAGCCTACGGGGCTCGAACCCGCAACCTCTGCCGTGACAGGGCAGCGCTCTGACCAATTGAGCTAAGGCTCCAGAAGGAGAGTTGGGAAATATCCACGGTATGGCGAATGGACGCAATCTTTTTTGAATCGGAAATTTGCCGTTCCGTCGTAACCTCGTTACAAGATCATGCCGATGCCCATGGATTTTGACGTTGCCATTGTTGGAGGAGCTTTCTCCGGGGCTTCGCTGGCTCTGCTGCTCCGCCGGGAGCAGCCGGGCTTGAGCGTGGTGATCGTGGAGCGTTCGGAGAAGTTCGACCGCAAGGTGGGGGAGGCGACGACGGAGGTGAGCGGGGACTTCCTGCACAAGCGTCTGGCGATGACGCGCTATCTGGCGAATCACCATCTGCCGAAACAGGGACTGCGAATGTGGTTTGCGGAGTCGCCGCAGACGCCCTTTGACGAATGCGTGGAGGTGGGCCCGAATTTCCAGGTGCGGATGCCCTCCTTCCAGATCGACCGTGCGGAGTTGGACGAGCATCTTCTTGCGGAGGCGGAGGCTGCCGGGGCGGTGCTTTTACGTCCAGCGAAGGTCTCCGAGGTCGAGGTGAGCGCGGAGGGTGGAATGCTGAAGGGGACTCGTGGAGAGGAGGCATTCCGTCTGCGTGCCCGCTGGGTGGTGGATGCTTCGGGCCGGGCGGCGTTGCTGGCGCGGAAATTCGGGATGCTGCGCAGTCTGGAGGAGCATCCGACGAATGCCGTCTGGGCGCGGTTTCGCGGAGTGGAGGATTGGGATGGCCACGCGCTGCGG
>Ga0351861_1070_pt1 | contig 23611 bp, 15 predicted proteins | sample BONcelHFGM3001F9_FD_206795 | JGI IMG/M metagenome (GOLD analysis project Ga0351861, IMG submission 206795) | Enriched cells from coal bed in the Powder River Basin, Montana, United States - BONCAT cells FGM rep2 HSBNCT.FGM.300.1.F9 ...
CGGGCTTTGGCGGCTTTGAGCCGCTCGGGGTTGTCACGATGGGCGAAGGCATCGGCAAGGGGATCGTCCGTGCGTTGCAGCAGGGCGAGCAGCCCGGCGCGCATGGCGTCGATTTCCTTCTGGCGGCCGGGGTCGTTGATGAGGTTTGTGCGTTCCGTGCGGTCGTTGGTGAGATCGTAGAATTCCTCGGGGACGCGGTGGAGATAGAAATCGACGCGTTGCTGGATTTCCGGGTTGCTGGTGCCGGCGGCCACCATGGCCTTCCAGGTGAGTCCCTGCATGTTTTCGGCCCGGTATTCCATTTGCCCATCGGACCAGGCGTTCCAGATGTAGGCGCGGTCCTTGGTACGGATGCAGCGCATGAGGAGCCAGTTCTGGCCGGAGGATTGGTTGTAGAAGGTGAAGACGCGGTCCCAGCCGGTCATTTTTTCGCCCTTGAGCGCGGGGAGGAAGGAGCGGCCGTCCATGTTGGGAATCATGGGAAGTCTGGCGGCGTCGAGCAGGGTGGGGGTGAAGTCGATGGTCGAGACCATGTCGTTCACGTCCACGGTGCCGGGCGGGATGACGCCGGGCCAGCGCAGGATGAGCGTGCCTCGGGAGCTGTTTTCGTAATCGTTGGATTTGGCAAAGGGCAGGGCCATGCCGTGGTCGCCGCCGTAGAACATGACGATGGTGTTGTCGCGCTGTCCGGCGTCGTCGATGGCTTTGATTACCTGGCCGACGCAGTCGTCGAGCCGCCGGACGCTGGTGTAGTATTGCGCCAGCTCTTTGCGAACATCCGGCAGGTCCTCGAGAAATCCGGGCACGTTTTTAATTTCCTCAGGCTGGATGAAGCGGCTGGGCGCCGTGCCGCGGGCGAGATCGTCCGGACCATTGGCGCCAATGAAGGGCCGGTGGGGATCGGTGCAGTTGACATGGTGGAAGAAGGGTTTGCCCTGGTCGGCGGCCATCTTGAGAAATTCCCGGGTCAATGCGTAGAGTTTATCCGGGCTTCGAGGAACCTGTATGATGGGGGCGGGTTTTTTGCCGATGAGCATGGGCGGGGAATAATCCACGCAGAATTTTTCCTCGGGCTGATAGTGGGGTTTTTTGCCGAGCATCGAGATAAGGTAGCCTGAGTCGTGGAGCTGCTGGTTGAGCGTGCGGACTTCGGGTTTGAGCGGGAGGAATCCCATTGCTCCGTTGTGGTGCGGGTAGAGACCGGTGTGCATGATTTCCCGCACGGGCTGGCAGACGGCGACGGTGGAATAGGCGTATTCGAAACGCATGCCTTCGGAGGCAAGGCGGTCGATGTTGGGGGTGAGATCCTGGATGGGGCAGCCGGAGCAGCCCGCCGAGTCGTAGTTCATGTCGTCGGCGGTGATGAAGACGATGTTGGGCTGGGGCGGGATGTCGGCTGCGTGGACCAGGGAGACCGAAAGGCTTGTGGCGCAGACGTAAAACAATGAGAGCGGGAACTTCATGCGGTGCAATTTATAGGAGGCTTAGCGAGGCGAATTGAAATGCAAGCGCGCTGATTTTCATCCGGGCCCAGAGGTTTGATGGATTGAATCTCGAGCGGCTTGGGGCTGATGAATGGAACGCTTTCCCGCTTACTTCGTTGCACTGAAGTTCCAGGTATGGACGGGGTTTTTCGGGTCTATAGTGAAGAAGTCCATGCTGGCGATTTCGACCGGCGACTTATCTGCGGGGAGGTAGATGCGGAAAAGGCTCAGCTCGCCCCTGACGGGCAGGTCCACATGCACGTCCTGCCAGTCATTGCCGGGTTGGATGTCGAAGACGGCGGATTGTTCTTTGGACAGGGTTTGCTGTGTGGCGGTGCGCCAGAGGATTTTCCCTTCGCCGCCTGCGGCAGAGCGAAGGCGCAATGTCACCATGAACGGACCGGCGGTCCGGACTTGCGCGCAGCCGAGGAAGGGGTCGCCGCCGTCGGCTTCCACCCGCAGCGCGCTGTCCGCGACCGTGGCCTTGCAGAATTTTGGCACAAGGCCCTGCAAGGCGTCGGCTTTGTAAGCGGGGTTGGGGCGCGGATAGAGCGCGCCGGTGTCTGCGAGAAAGCCGTCGATGAGCGCGTCGAGTTCCTTCACGCGCTCGGGCTGTTCGGCGGCGAGGTTTTTCGTTTCTCCAAGATCGTCGTGGAGGTTGTAGAGCTCGTATCGGCGTTCGTCGCCGGGTTGCGGGCTGAACCAGCGGATGAGTTTCCAATCGCCGGAACGCACGGACACCCCTCCGACCTTGGCGGGATCGGCATGCGGGAAAAAGTTGAAGAAGGCGACGCGTTTGAGCCCGCCTTCGGATTGGAGTACGCGTGCGTAGCTCACGCCGTCGAATTTCTGCCGCGGTGATTTGGACAGACCGAGGAGGTCGAGCAGCGTGGGGTAGAGGTCGATGTGCCCGACAATTTCATTGCTCGTCGTGCCGGGCTGGATATGGCCGGGCCACGACCACATGAGGGGCACACGCGTGCCGCCTTCGTAGAGGGAGCCCTTGCCATCACGCAGGGGGGTGTTGACGGTGGGGGGCTGGTCGCCGGCCCATTTGCGCCAGTCGAGCAGGAAGGGATCGTCGGGTTTGCGTTTTTTCACCTTCCCGTCCTCCTCGGTGTTGCTGTGGGAATTGCCGCCGTTGTCGGAGTTGAAGATGATGATGGTGGTGTCCGCGAGCCCGAGGCGGTCGACCGTGGCGAGGATGTGCCCGAAGCTCTCGTCCACGCTTTTGAGCATGGAGGCCATGATGGGGTTGCCCTGGCAGCCGCGAGGGTCTTTTTTCCCAACGAATTGTTTCGTGTATTCCTCCTTGTGCCCCCAGGGGCCGTGGACGCCGTACTGGCAAAGTTCGAGAAAGAATGGGTGGTTCTTATTGGCCTCGATGAATTTGATGGCTTCGTCCGTGAGCCGGTCCACGATGTATTCGCCGGGCGGGCCGTCGGTGATGTTGCCGACGCGCTCTTTGTTGCCCTTGGGTTCGCCGGTGGGCTTGACGCCATAGGGGGAAAAATATTCGCCCGGAGGGCCGGGATCGGGAGCGCAGTGGAAGGTGACGTCAAAGCCCTGTTGCTCCGGCCAGTATGGCGGCGTGAGGCCAAGGTGCCATTTGCCGATGAGCGCGGTGTGGTAGCCCGCGTCACGCAGGGCTTCGGCGAGGGTGTATTCCGACGGTTCGAGGTAATTTTTGCTCACCGGCATAAGCATCGGCTGCTTTGGCGGCGCGGTAGTCGGTAAAAAATTGAACCCTTCCGGCTGCGGAGGGAGATGGCCCGAGGCGCTGGTAATGCCGTGGCGTGCGGAATACTGCCCGGTCAGCAGGCTCGCACGGGTCGGGGAACAGAGGGGGCAGGCATAGGCGTCGGTGAAACGCATGGCCTGTGAGGCGAAGCGGTCGATGTTTGGCGTTTCATAATATTTCGAGCCGTAGGCGCCGCAGTCCACCCAGCCCATGTCGTCCACGAGGAAAAGGATGATGTTGGGGTTGGCTTTCACTTCCGGTTCGGCGGCGGTGAGCGCTGATGCCGCGAGTGCAAACAGCGTGGCGGAAAGGATGAGAGGGTTGAGCTTCATGCTGGAGAGTGTCTGGCAGGGAGGGGGGGATGAAAACCGGCGTCAAGGATGCAGCCAGCAAGTTTGCGCGGGAAAAGCGATTTGCTTAGTGAGGAGGAATGTTGCCAGGTGGCACTGGAGTTCCAGTATTGCTGCCCGGCAGCCAGGGTGGGTTGAGAGAGGAGATCAAGCGGAGGCTGGGGTCTGTTTTAATCTGTTTATGAGGGTTCTTTTAAAGAGGTTTCGGTATGTCCAAAGAGTTTCCTAATGTTAGGCGATGACGATCTCTCTCCTGTATCAACTCCTTCCAGCGAAAATGGTTGCCATGATTGTTTGTTTTTCTGGCCACCGGGAGGTGGGGGCCTCTACCATCCTGCCGATGGCTGGCTGCGTTCAATCCGCCGTTCACTCATTTGTTCCATCCTCCTTATGAAACACCCTGCATGGCTCGCGCCGGTATTCCTTGCCACCGTGTTTACCAGCGCAGTGGCCGCGGATGGGAACGCCACCATCCGGGCGGCCGCCGGGCCGTCGGAGATTGTCATCAAGACCACGAGCCGCCTCGCGGGTGCCATCGATTCCCTCACCTGGAATGGCCGGGAGTTTATTAATTCGTTCGATCACGGCCGCCAGCTCCAGTCCGCATCGAATCTCGATGCGGGCACGCCGATTACGGCCGAGACTTTTAATCCCACCGAGGCGGGATCGCGGGATGATGGAGTGGGCGGCACGTCTTCCAGCGAATTGCTGGAGCTTCACGCCTCGGCGAACGAGCTGACCACCACCAGCAAAATGGCGTTCTGGCTCGCGCCGGGTGAGAAGTCCGGTCCCCATCTCGCGAAAAATACGACGGTTCTTTCGAATCACCTGCTGACCAAGAAGGTGACCATCGGCTGCCAGGATTTGCCGAACGTTATTTCCTACGACGTTACCTTCACGCTGCCGTCGGACGAGCGCCACACGCATGCGGTTTTTGAGGCGCTGACCGGCTATATGGCTCCGGAGTTCGAAGAGTTTTTTCAGTTTAATCCGGTGAGCGAAGAGCTGGAGCTCTTGTCCGACGGCCCCGGAGAAATTCCCTTCCCCATCGTGTTTGCGATGTCGGACGGTTCCCATGCGATGGGTATTTATGCGCCTCCGCAACCTGCGCCCAATACCACCGGGCCGACCTTCGGACGGTTTCGATTTGAAGCCCAGAAAGTGGTGAAATGGAATTGCGTATTTCGCGTGGGGGGAGACCCCACCGTCCCGGCGGGCACGTATTCCTACCGGATGTTTGTGATTGTGGGTGATCTCGATACCGTATGCACCTCCATGCGTGCGTTGAACGCCAAATTCGGGGGCTAGGCAGGCGTTCGGCATTTGCCTGCTGCTGGGCAAAAGATCAATCCGATGTGCCGGGGATGATCTTGAGCGTGGTTTCTTTCGATTCCGTGCCCCAATTGTCGACGAGAATCCGGTTTCGCGCCGCGTCCCAATGGAATGCGGAGGCGGGGGTGTCCCCGGTATTTTCCACGACTCGGAACCCGCCGGGCGACTCCGGCGCGAATGCCAGTGTCAACCCGTTGTAGAGAACCCGGAAGCCGTCCGGGTAGTGGCGCTCCACGGGTACGAAAATCTCCGATTTGCCCTTCGAGGAATCGGGGGCGAAGCGCATCTCGAAAATGCGCGTGGCGAAGTCGAAGTGGAAACTATTGACCGTGCCCGCGATGACCAATGGACGGGGGCGGACGATGACGTCCATGATGTATTTTCTCTCGGCATTTCCCATTGGCGAGTCGCCGTAAAATAATGCCCATGTGACCGCGCCGGGTTTGGTTTTCACCGTCTGGTTGAAAACACGGCTGCCGCACCACCATGCCTTCACGCAGCCGACGGCGTGGCGGTCGAATTCCGTGACCGTGTCGATGAGGGTTTTGGTGTAGGCTTGTTGCGCGGCCAGGTCGTGGTCGGTTTCGGAGGTGGTATGCGTGCCGTATTCGCCGAACATCATGGGCGCATCGTTCAGGACGGCGTCGGCGGTGTAGCGCTTCATCGCTTCTGCGGGATCGGCGTTGTAATAATGCGGTGCGAAGACAATGCCCTCGCGCCGCAGGGGCTCGCTTAATGGGAGGCAGGGGAAGTTTGTGGCGATATGCACCGGGGGTGGGACGTGATACGGCTGGAAGAGCGCCAGTTTCCCTTCCGGGCTGATGCGGTGCAATTCGTCGATGAGCTTCCGGTAGAACGGGATGAAATAGTCGCGCTGGAAGGTCTCGCTATCCTTGAAGCGCGGCTCGTCTTCCCAGATTTGCTTCTTCCGGTTGGCGGCGCACGGTTCGTTCACAAGGTCGTAGCCGAAGACGGAGGGATTGTCCTTGTAGCGTTCGAACACCCGGCGCCACGCCGCGAGGAAGCGATCCTGGCGCCCATCCTTGTCGAGATAGAGGTCGATCCAGTCCTGTTGCTGGAATCCGGCTAAATTCACCGATTTGGATGAGGTGGCATCGTAGACGGTGAGCTTGAAGGCCGACTTCATTCCGGCCTGCCTGCCGAGTTCCACCATCTCATCGAGTTGTTCGAGATACTTGGGATTGGGCTCGCGCCCGGGGACGCCGCCGAGTTTGCCGAGGAAGATGCGGATGACCTGAAAGTTCGCGCCGGCGAGAGCCATCTTGCGGTAATCCTCCGCCGTGTAAGGCACATCGCCCATGCCATCGCCGGTGATGGTGACAAACCCGTGTGGGATGAAGTGACGTCCGAGTTCATCGCGGAAGCCGGATTCGCCGGGTTTGAAACCGGATGGTTCGGCGGCGAACGCGCAAGAGCATGCTGCCGCAAGAAAGCAGGGCAGGAAGGGGAGGAATTTCATGGGAGAGAATTACTCTTCGGTGTCTGTTTTTTTCTGTTTACCCTTGCGGGGCTCTTTCTTTACGGAAGGCTTGTTTGTGGCGGGGAGGTGTCCGGCCAGCTCCTTTTTGACTGGAGCGAGTTCGGGGTTGGCGGCGAGGTTCGTCCATTCGTAGGGATCCTTGCTTTCATCGTAAAGCTCCTCGCCGCCATCGGCGTAGCGGATGTAACGCCACCCTTCGCTGCGGATGGCGTGGTTTTGGTAGTCGTAGGTGCTGATGGCTGGATGCGGCCACGCGGATTTCGGATCGCGCAGCAGCGATATGGCGCTCGGCCCCTCGACATGTTGGGGGATCGGGAGGTGCGCCAGATCGCAGAGCGTGGGGTAAATCGTCATGAAATCGACGGTGCGGTCGCAAATGCTTCCCGGTTGAGTGACGCCGGGCGCCACCCAGATGAGCGGGGCATGGGTCGGCTCTTCCCAGAGGGCGAATTTCCGCCAATGATTTTTCTCGCCGAACGACCAGCCGTGATCGCCCCAGAGGACGACGATGGTGTTGTCGTGCGCCGGGCTTTTGTCGAGTGCATCGAGCAGGCGTCCGATGTTCATATCCGTGTATGCGCATGAGGCGAGGTAGGATTGGATGGCGTCCTTCCATCGACCGGCGGCGAGGATCTTTTCGTGGTCGCCTTCCTTGAGGGCCATTTTAACTCCCGCGGGCGGGATGTCCTCCAAATCGTCCTCGCGATAGGGCGGGAGCTGGATGCTGTCGCGGGGGAACATGTCGTAATATTTGCGCGGTACGGCGAAGGGCAGGTGCGGCTTGATCAGCCCGCAGGCGATGAAGAACGGCTTGTCGTGTTTCGCTTCGAGCTGCTTGATGCACCAATTGACGGTGTGCCAGTCGGGCAGATCCTCATCCTTGAGCTCGGTCTTGAGTGGTTCGAGGAAGCCTTCGTTACCACCCGGTCGCGGCAGGCCTTTCACTTCCTCCTTGCTCATGTATTCGGTCCATTCGTCGGGATGGAAGCTGCCGTGATAAACCTTGCCCGCGCCGACGACATTGTAGCCTGCCTTGAGGAATTGTGCGTTCAGACTGGCGCCTTCGGGGATGAAATCGCCCTGGCTGCCATTGGTGTAGCAGGCGGTCGTCCATGGGCGCAGTCCGCTCATCAGCGAGGTGCGCGAGGGCTTGCATGCCGGAGCGGCGCAGTAGGCGTGGGTGAAAGTGACGCCGCGTGCGGCGAGGCGGTCGATATTCGGCGTTCGTGCCTGTGAGTTGACTTTGAGATGCCGGACCCAGGCATTGAGATCGTCCACCGCGATGAACAGGACGTTCGGGGGTTTGGCGGGCGGCTGGGTTGCTTCAGAATGCGCACGCGGGCTGCCGCACAGAAGCGCCGCGAGAATCGCGCCGATGAGAAGGGCGGGGGATTTCATTTTCGTTTCCGTGCGAAGCTGTGTGCAGTTTGCGGCTGCGGAGTGGTCTCTTGGGGGGGCTCGGACATGGCGGCCTGAAGGCGCTTGCGGGCGGGCATTGCCGTGCCGCAGAGGAGCGGGGTGGCGGGGTGGAACGGTTTCAACAGCGGATGCCGAGGATTAGGGATTGGGCTCCGAGTCGGTGCCGCCGGAAAGCGGGGCGTTCTTTTTTTTGTTTTGGAGTTGGAGCGGTTCGGCGGCCGCGGCGGCATAGACGGCGTAGCGGGCCTGGAGATCTTTTACGATTTCGGGGTGTTCGGCGGCGACGTCTTTCGTCTCACCCGGATCGTTGGTCAAGTTGAACAACTCGACCTTCTGGGCACGACCCTTCGGATCGAGATCGGCCTTGTTGACGCGCTTTTTCTCGCCGGTCACGAGATCATGCGTCGGCGTTACCCCATCGAAGCCATTGATCACGAGTTTCCAGTCCCCCTTGCGCAGGGCGCCCTCTCTAGGCGTGGCATTGATGAGGATGTCCTCGTGCGGGCTGGGTTTGCCCTCGGTGAGCACGGGCAGGATGTCGTGTCCATCGAACGGAAATTTCTGCTCCAGGCTGCCGCCGGCGAGTTTGAGGAACGTGGGGAAGAGATCGACGATGTGGAGCGGTTCCTTGATTACCGTGCCGGGCTGGATATGGCCGGGCCACCAGGCCAATGCGCAGGAGCGTACGCCGCCTTCGTAAAGCGAGGATTTGAAAGCGCGGTAGGGCAGGTTCCGTCCCGGAGGGAGGCCGCCATTGTCACTGGCAAAAATGACGAGCGTGTTGTCGATGCGTCCCGTGTCGGCAAGCGCCTGCATGATGTTTTTGCAACCTTCGTCCACGCTGGTTGCCATGGCGGCGAGGGTGGCTCGCTGCTCGACCATTGCCTTTTTGTATTCGGCGGTGGATTCCTCGCTCGGTGCCATCAATGGTCCATGCACACCGGTGAAGGGCACGTAGAGAAAGAGGGGTTTGTCGGCGGGCTGGTGCTTGATGATGTCCACGGCCTCCCGGGATTCAAGTGCCGTGGCGTAGCCTTCTTCGACGATTTGTTTGCCGTTGCGATACCAATCCGGGGTGGCGCTTTTGGTGTAGGAGCAGTGGGTGAAGTAATCGATGCCGGAGAGGTGCCCATACCAGTGGTCGAAGCCGCGTGCGTTCGGCCAGTAGGCGGGATCGAAGGCGCCGAGGTGCCATTTGCCGCAGATGGCGGTGGTGTAGCCTGCCTCGCGCAGGGCTTGGGCGACCGTGCGTTCTTCGAGCGGCAGGCCGTATTTGGAATTTTCGCGCAGGACATTCATCTGCAAGCCGTAGCGGATCGGGTAGCGTCCGGTGATGAATGCGGCGCGCGTGGGGGTGCAGACGGGCAGCACGTAGAAGTCCTCGAGTTTCGCGCCTTCGTCGGCGAGCTTGTCGAGAGTCGGCGTCTGGATGTCGCTGCCGTGCCAGCCGACGTCTGCGTTGCCGAGGTCGTCGGCGAGGAGAAAGATGATGTTCGGACGCGTGGCGGGCGTTGCAGGTGCGGCGGTGCCGACGGATGCGAAAATGGCAAGGGTCGAAAACGCGAAAAAGAGGGATTTCATGGTGGAGTTGAGATTTTTGCTGTGATGCCGGATCAGGGTGCCTTGAGGAGTTTTTCGCCGCTTTCGGGAGGGGAGAGTGTGCCGGGGCCGACAAGCAGTCCGTGCGCGACGAGGAAACGGTCGGCTTGGGCGAGTGTCAGGTCCTGCCAGGGTTGGTGGTTGAAAAAGCCGTGCTTCTGGCCTTCGGCGATCCAGAGTTCGGTGCCGGTGTTGCCGAGGGTCTTGAGCTGCTTGAGCAGGGCTTCGGCACTGGGTTTGAATTGATTGTCGCCCGCGCCGAAAAAGAGAATGGCGGGTGCCGTGTTTGCCTGGAGGTGCTGGAAGGCGTCCACTTCGGAATCCTCGCTATCCGCCGCCTGGAAGGCGGGGTTAAATAAAAGGCAGGCGACCACGCTGGTGTCGAATTCCTTGGAGTCGGACGGGTCGTCCAGTCCGGGGTTGGTCGTGGCCAGCACCGCGACGTGACCGCCTGCCGAGCCGCCTCCGACGATGAGGCGTTGCGGATCGATGCCGAGTTCCGTGGCGTGCTGCTTCATCCAGCGAATGGCGCTTTTGGCGTCGGTGATGCAGGTGCGTTTATAGGATTCTCCCGAGGGGAGGGCGGGGCGGTCTTTTTTCGGAATCATCCGATAGTTGGCAGTGGCGGCGACGAGACCGCGGCTGGCGAGGTATTGGCAGGCGTTCTGGAACTGCTTTAAGTTTCCGCCTGTCCAGGAACCGCCGTGGAAGAAAATAACTCCCGGAACCTTGCTCGTCTTCGGATCCCAGTTGGCGGGGAAATAGACCTCAAGTTTCTGCGGTTCTCCATTCGATTGCTTGTAGATAAACTCCTTTCCCGGGGGAACGGTTACTTCAGCGGTATCATCGGGAGCGTCGGAGGCCGCTTTGAGGGAGGGGCAAAAGGCGCAAAAAAGCAGAAGTGGGGCGAGAAGAAGGATGGGGCGTTTCATTATGATGGAGGTGATGGCTGTGGAAGAAGGATGGGGGGATGTGAGGGCTCTGTAAAATGAGCGCCCGTGCGATCAAGGGTTTTCTTCGTCTGTCCGGTTGGCTTGCTCGATCGCCTTGCCCTTGGCTTTCTTGTTGGCTTCGTGCCGACCCTCGCCTTTCACCTTGGGACCGAGAAATGGCAGCGCGATGGCGGCGGGGCGGGCGTCCTTGTATTGGTCGAGCGCGCCTTGCAGGAGTTTCGCCGCGGCGGCGGCTTCGCCCGTCAAATCCGCGACTTTGAGCGGTTGGGTTTCTTCGATGTCGGTGCGCAGGTCATAGAAATCGCCGGTGCGGGAGAGCTTGAAGTCTCGCGTGGACGCGAACTCCGCGATGATCCCGGTCTTTTTTCGAGGGGCATACCAACTGTAGTACCAGTCGCGAGGAGTGCCTTTTTCCCCGAGCACCTGCGGGAGAAAACTGTGGCCGTCGATTTTCAGTTCGGAGGGAACCGTTGCTCCGGCGGCTTCGCAGACCGTGGGCAGAAAATCCGTGGTGTCCACGAGATCCTGTGAAACCGTTCCGGCGGCAGCCTTGCCCGGCCAGCTCACGATGAGTGGCACGTGCATCCCGGCATCGGTTGGCAGGCCTTTGCCGCCGATGAATTTGCGGTCGCCCATCATGGTTGGCATGCCGCGTTGGGTGCCGTTATCACCGAGGATGATGAGGAGCGTGTTATCGCGGATGCCGAGTTCATCGAGCTTGGCGATCAGCTTGCCGGTGAGCTTATCCGTGTAAGCCACCATGTCGGAAAAGTGCTGGTGGATGCCGTCGGGACGCAGGCTGTCTTTGAGGCCTTTTTTTGTTCCATAGTCGGAGCTGTCGGGGGTGGCCTGGAAGGGGCCATGCGTGAGCATGAGCGTGTAGTAAAGGAAGAAGGGCTGGTCTTTCTTGCGATCGATGAAATCCAGAGCGTAATCGCTCACGATGTCCGGACCGTATTCCTGGTTGGTGAAGTCCCTTGCGACGCCGTTGATGTCGAGTCCCGGGTTCATGTAGCGGTCCGCCCGGCGCATGTGATGCCAGAGGCAATTCTCATCAAATCCGAATGTCTTTGGCAGGTCCGCGATCTCGCCGAGCTGCCATTTTCCCGCCATGCACGTTGCGTATCCCGCTTGCTTGAGAATGTTGGCGAAGGTCACGCTCTGCGTATCCATCTCGCCGAAGTCCGTATAGTTTCTGACGTTGTAAATGCCGGTCATCATTTGCACGCGCGTCGGAGTGCAGACGGGTTGTGCATAGCAGTGATCAAAACGCACGCCCGTGGCGGCGAGCTTGTCGATCTCGGGCGTCTGGTAGGAGGTGCAGCCGTCGGCACCGATGCATTCGTAGCCCATGTCATCGATCAGGAGGACGATGATGTTGGGTTTGGTGGTCGTGGCGGGTTTTTCTTCCGCTGCCAGGCAGGAGCCGCAAAACAGGGCGAGCAGAGCAATGGGGAGGAGGGGCTGGCGCATCATGGCGGGGAGTTTTTGGGAGGTGTTTTGAAAGGAAAGCGGATTGGACAAAATATGGAAATGACGGCGCTCAGGAATCTTTAAAATTGCCGCTCAGGGCGTCGATTGGTGTGACACCCGGGGCATCGCCCTCCTTGCGGAGGGCCTGTCCTTGTCGCCGCTATTGATTTAATAACCATGCGGAGGGCCGATGGTTGCGCGATTTCCGGGCTATTTCACCCACCCATCATCGGATGCATCGGGAATTTCCCCCTTTAACCGCCGGACGAGTTCGAGGTAGTCGCGGATGCCGCCGATCAAAAACCAGACGATCGTGATGAGGCCGACTGCCAGGCTGATCAGAAGAACAAATTTCCACCAGCCGAGCCAGCCCGTCACGGAAATCCCGACCCGCAGGCCGATGGTCGAACCGATAATAAAAGCGATCAGCCAGAAAGAGGTCCATCCCATCTGGAGGAAGTAGATCGCCTTGTCGCCACGGGTAAAATGGCGATTGATCCCCAATCGGCGCTGCCACCCGGGAACCGCCGCCTCTTCCTTGTCCGTCTCGGGCGCGGCGGCTCTATCCGAGGGATCGGCATACTCCCCGCGATGCAGGAGCTGTTCGAGGTTGAATGGTTCCTTGCAGGTGAGCAGGGACAGGCCGACAAACACCACAATCGAACTAATGTAGGCAAAGATGGCGATCTGCGCGCCGTTGAAGGGGCACTCGGGCATCCATTGATGAAGGAACGTCATTTGAGCCCAAAATCCCTGGGCAAGCACGGCTGCAAGGCCAATGACCGCGCCGGTGCTCATGGCGCCCCAGGCCCCGGCCGTGGTTGCCCTGCGCCAGTAAAGTCCTCCGATAATGACGGCTCCGGAGCCGCCGAGATAGATGGTGCCTGTCGCGAGCATATACATGAGCACATAATCCTTGAGCGGAAACCACATCGACCATGTGAAGGCGAACGCCGCCACTCCGAACACCGACCACCGCAGCGCGCAAATATGCGTCCCGGGCGAAAATGGTTTCCCGTGCAAAGGCATCAAAACATCCTGCACCAGAATGCTCCCCCAGGAGTGGAGCTGCGTATCGTCGGTTGAAATGGATGCAAAGACCATGGCCGCGGCGAATAATCCCAGCACGCCCGCCGGCAGCAGATGGAAAAGCACCGCTGGCACCAGCATCTGGGAGCGGATTTGGGCGTCGCCGATCGCATCGATGGCGGCGTGGACGGGTTGCGTGTCCGCGGCAAAACCGGGGTGATGGAGAAAAACGTAAGCCCCGATAGGAACAAAGAGAAACGCCAGATAAAGCACGGCCCCGCGCCACTCCCCGAGGATTCTCGACATCCGGAATTCGTGCGGCGATTTGGCGGCCGCAAAAAATCCCTGGCCGCCCTGCCAGCCCAGATAATTGTAGAAAATCTTGAAAGCGATGACGCAGAAAAAAAAGAGATTGAAGCTGTGGAGCGCTTCCTGATCAAAGGGGTCGATCATCGATCTCCCTGGCGGGGCGCTCAAGAGTCCCTCGGTCACGGTTGGCCAGGTGAAGCGGAACACCAGAGTCACTGCGACAACCAGCAGAGAAATGAAGAGAACCTGGCTTTGGATGAAGTCCGTGATCATCACGGTAATGAGCCCGCCGGACAATGTGAGCACCAGAGCGATCGACAACATGACCAGCATGATCGCCGCCCGGGTCGGGCATTCCATCCCGGCCACCGGAAAGGTTTCCGCAAATCCCAGCAGATGGATCAGCATGTTTGAGGTTACCATGGGAAAAATTCCGTAGTTCAGAATTCCCGAGATGTAACAGAGTGAGCCCGCGTAGATTCGGAACTTCCTGCTGTAGCGGCGTTCAAAAAACTCCGCCATCGTCAGCGCCCGGGTTTCCCGGTAACGATACGCCACCCATCCGCTCAATGCGGCCAGGGAACCCAATGGAGCCAGAATCATTCCCCACCAGAACGCCCCGAACCCAGCCTCATAGAATTTCTGAAAATTGGCGACCAGCGCCACCACTCCGAACCCCGCCATCCCATCCGCCAGCGTGAGCAGATATCTGCCTGCGCATCGGTTGGCCGCCAGAAAATCCGACACGCTCCGTGTCAGGCTCTTGGCGTAGGCGGCGGCGGCCGCAAGCAGCACGCACAGAGTTCCGAGGACGGTCCAGTCAAGTGCCGCAAGTTGCATGAGGGGAGGAGAGTTTCTGTAAAGGGCTGTTTTTCACGCGGATTTCCAAAACTCTGGCTTCCGGGATGCCGTTGGTTTTTTCGATGACGATGCGCAGCCACCGTGTGGCAACCGGGGCGTCCAGGCGGTGAATCGCAAGGCGCTGGTAATTGTTGGCAACCCGAATCAGCGGCTGCCAGTTGCCCGCGTCGTCGCGGACTTCGAGCCGGTAGTCTCGCACGGTTTCCGGCTGTGGCTTGCCCCAGCACATCTTCGCCGTGGTCTTTTCGGACATCGAGAGCGTAAGTTCGCGATGGAGCCCGGTGTCGAAGACCAGCCGGATTTCAGAAAAAGTGACGGGGGCCGTCCATTCGAGCTGGAGCCACGCGGGCAGACCTTTGGCGGGATCGCTCCTCCACCGGTGCGTGCCTGCTGTCACGCGGTTTGGCGGAGCGCCGCGGTAGCCATGCGCCGATCGGGTAAATCCGCTAAGAATGTTCGCCGCCGGAGCGTCCGGCAATTCGCTCGACGCCGAGACCGTGGCGTCGCGGGCCATATCGGAGGGGTCTGCATTGCCGATCCCGATGAGGTATCCGTCCTGGCGCAGGATTTCCTGCTGGATGGCGGAAATCGCGAGAGCGTGATCACGCAGGGCCGCCACCTCGATCCCGCGATGCACGGCGTGTGATGCGGCGATCCCCACCGCCTGGCCGACGATTGCACAGGTTGCCATAACGCGGGTGGAGGCAAACGCGATATGGGTCGCGCTGATGTTTCGTCCGGCAAACATCAGGTTGGGAATGTTCCGCGAGATGCAGCAGCCGAGCGGAATGTCGAAAAGATTTGGCACCCAATGCTGGACGCACCCCGGTTCCTCACGGGAATCCACGCCCATGGGGGGGTGCGTGTCCACGGGCCAACCGCCGTAGGCAATGGCATCATCATGAGGCGGCGAATGCATGACATCGTTTTCGGTAAGCACTTTTTGCCCCAGAAACCGGCGGCTTTCCCGTTTGCCGGGGAGAAAACCGAACCACTCCAGCGCCCAAAATTCCGCTCCCGGATAGTAGCCGCTGTTTTTAATGAGATCCCACACGCCGAAAAGGATGGCAGCCACCTCGTCGCGAATCCGTTCATTATCGGCAATGGTATCCAGATGGCCTCCCCATTCGAGCCACCAAAATCCGTAGTCAATTCCTTCCGCCGGCTCGCCGGGCTGGAAGTGAAGGCGTCCGTTGGCAATATCCTCCGGAGCGATTTTACGCGCCCATTCAGGAGGAGTAAATGGCATGGGGACATCATGCCGGCGGGCCTGGAAAAGCAGGCTGGATCCCAGTGAGTGATTGTCGGCCTCAGGCTGGGCCAGTGATTCGCCGAATTCCGCCCGGCCCTCGCGCCCTCGCCGGAAGTCGGCCCCGGCTTCGGCTCCCATCCGTCCGTCTCCCGTGCAGTCCACAAACACCTGCGCCGCGATTTCAAAATGCTCTTCCGTCATGGCGCGGGTCGCCTGGGCCGCGGCGATTTTTCCATCCACCATTTTCACTCCGTCCACCGTTGTATTGAGCAGAAGCGTGAGATTCGGTTCCTTTCGGCAGAGATCGTAAAGCGTCAAATCGAGCATCGCGGCCGAGCGTTGGGGGTTCTGTACCGCTTGTGTGAGGCGGATTTCCTCGATGATCCCGCCTTCGCGAGCTTCCACCGACAGTTCTTCCCCGCGCTTGCCATGCCAATCGGCTCCGACGATATGCATCCGGATTTCGCTCGATGCATTGCCGCCAAGTACCGCCCGGTCGTGTGCCAGGATGACCCTCGCGCCAGTCCTCGCCGCCGCCAGGGCGCAAGGCACGCCCGCCGGGCCTCCTCCGGCAACAAACACATCGCAGGACAATTCGGAGTGGCGGATTACGGAATTAAACGGTCGGGATGGCATGGCAATGCCGCGCAACCTACTGCAAGATTCCAGAGGGGTGCAATGTTTTTGCTATTTATGAAAAATAGCATTCCATTAAATGGCTGTTTTATTTGGCTGGCGAATCTGCGCCGGGCCGGACGGGTGCAATTTCGACTGCACCGTCTATTTGGAGGATTGGAAAGTGGTAATCGAGGGCAGAGATGGGGGTATCAAAAGGCATCTGAATGCCAGCGAAAAGGCTTCGGCTGTAGCTGCGATGAGCGCGTGAAGCGCGCCCCTAAGTTTTCCTAAAGGCCGTTGATCTCCCGGACAACAGCGCGGAGGCGTTCGGCCCAATACGGGGCTTCGGAGCGTTTGATCTTGCCTGCGATTCCAAGAGCGGAAAACGAATTGTTTTCACACTGGATGGCGACGGTATGGTCGCCAGAGGTGTTCGTTACCCCATAAATAAACCCCGCTCGCTTGATGAGCCTAAGTTTTGCGAGAAGTTGCTCCACCGCACGAAACCCGGGAATCGGATGTCCGGAGTAAATTTGACGGACTTGTTCTTCCTCCAGCGCGGCCAGCATTACCAGGCCCAGCCTGGATTCGGTGGCTTCGATGACGGGATGCCCAGCCAAAGCGCCTCCGCCATGCACCGTGGGTTCGGCATGGTAGAGATAGGTTACAAAGCGTTCCCAAAGCAGCCCATAGGCAAGCAGCATGCCGGTGGATTCATGAAACTGATGGAGGATGGGAAAAACACGTTTGGAAAACCCAGTGGCTTGCATGGCTTGGGCGGCAAGGATGGACACCGCCGGGCCAGGTGCATATTTGCGGCCCTTCAAATGCTGGAGGTAACCAATGGCGGCCAGCGTGCGGAGCAGCCGGTGGGCTCGTGTTACTTCCATTCCCAATTCCTCGGAAACCGTGGTCACGCCGATCGCGTTTCCTCGCATCAACGCAAATTGAAGAACTCGCAGTCCGTCTACCAGGCTCTGGTTGGGCTGGCGAGGAAGCAACGAAGGCAGGCTCGGGGTCGATAAAGGCACTGCGGTCTCATGCCATGACGCATCTGCATTGTCACACCAAAATACCGCTGTGTTTCGGTCCCGCGAATGGCCGCGTCAGAGGAGTCACGATTCGAGGCGGAGCAAAAAGTATTGACGGCAGATTGTAAATTGCTATTAAAGAAATTTAGTTAGAAAACGCCGCTCCACTCAGAAATCATATTACCATGAAAAGAAAATCTCTTTTAGGAACACTGCGAATCCCTGCGCCCCGGATGGCAGGACAATTAAAACGCAACGCTTTTTGGATGATCGGGTTGCTTGGCACCCTCGGTCTGCTTTCTGAGGCCCGGGCGCAGACCACATCCACCTGGATCACGGAGACGATCAGCGCCGGTGGCACCATTGATTGGAATACTCCCGCGGAATGGGGCGGCACGGCTCCTGCGCCCGGCTCGGTTAATTTGGATTTCAGCGGACTGACTGTCACGACCTCGACTCTGACCCTGCGAGATAATATTACCGGAACTCTTGATATCAACCAGTGGACTCTGGGCAACGCGACCGCTGCCATTAACTACACTCGCTTGAGTGGAGCCGATTTGGTCAATCTTGCGAAGGCTGGCAGTACCGATCCGCAGATCGTTCACGACGGAGGTGCCAACACCCAGACCATAAGCATCGGTGCCATGGGCATTACTGGCACGGGAGCGGTTTTGCAAATTACCGGGACATCAACGGGACTCCTTAGCATCAACTCCATATTGAGCGGTGGAGGCATCAACCTAAACAAATCCGGGGGGCTGCAACTTACTGCGGCAAATACCTTTAGCGGAGATTTCACCCTGACTGCGGGCACGCTTGTTGTGGCTGGCGATTCGACGGGAACGGCGGACAATGTCACAAGTGGTCCGCTTGGCAGGGGCAATCTGATTATCAACGGTGGAGTGCTTCGTCCAGGCAGCGCGGCACAGAGGACAATTCTAAATAGCGTGCAAATCGGAGGGGATTTTGCCGTGGGAGCAGCCGCAGCGAGCAACAAAAGCATCACTCTGGCAGGAACCACGTTGCTGACGGGCACGGGGGTTGCCAGAACCATTACCGGGGCCTTTTCCGGTACGGCGGCATCGGATACCAACACCCTCACTTTCTCCGGAGCGATCTCGGAAGAGGGGGCGAACAACGGGGTTGTGTTTAATAACAGTTCCGTTACGAAAATTGTTCTATCTGGCGTAAATACTTACACGGGCGATACGACGGTCAATGGCGGCACGCTAACGCTGTCGGACAACGGGGGGTTGAAGTTCGTCATCGGTGCAAATGGCGTCAATAATCAGCTCGCCGGCAACGGAACCGTGCAATTGGACGGCGACTTCACCTTCGATTTGAGCGGAGCCGGAACCGCATTGAATGACACATGGAATATCGTGGATGTCGGCACGCTCTCGGCGACGTTTGGCGGCACATTTACCGTGGTGGATTTCACCGACATCGGTGGCAATGTCTGGGAAAAAATCAATGCTGGAACAACCTACCAGTTCAGTGAGGCGACTGGAAATCTGGTGGTAACGGCCGTTCCCGAGCCTGCTACGTGGGGGCTTCTCACCGCGGGAGTGTTGGCCGCTGCGGTGGTTCGCCGCCGCCGCCGGGTATAAATACCTGTTTTTTGGAAAGCTCACATGCGGTATGGATTCCTTGTCCATGCCGCAATGTGCTTTTCGGCACTTCGACGTTTTGAGAGGGAAAGACGAACCGGTTTTCTGGGGGCAGTGCGCTCCAAAATCCAGGAGCGCTCGCCGCGCCAGGCGTTCCGGGGGGCTGGAGCAGGCGTTGGTCCAACGAAATAAATTATGGGAAAAACAAAAATCGCCGCGCCGTGCTTTTGTGTCGCGTTGCTGATTGCTGTAGGGGCCTGTTCGCCGAACAAGGTCGGGCAAATTGAAGATGCGACTGTCCGACACGAGCCATTGCAGCAGCCGCCGCAAGACAAGGGAGTTTCCTGGATGCTGCATCGTGGCGCATGGGGCAACAATCCTGCCTATGGGACCCGGATTGACACTGCTCATTTCGATGAAATCCAGCCGGATTTTACATCCGGATTTGTCAAGGAGTTCAACTTCTCCACGCAGCTTTATAATGCGCCGTTTATTTTCGAAGACTACGACGAAGTCGGGAGACTCGCTGCCGCAATTCCCGGCGAGACGATGAATTACGCGGTGGCAAACTCGATGGCTCCACTGAAAATGAGAACCCTCGGGATTAAAACGCCGGACGACGCCGCGAGGCATTTGATTCGACAGATTTCCGTGCGAGAGAAACAGCCCGGGAGCTTTAGTATCCACGGGAAGCCGGTCCTGTTCGTTTTCAATATTTCCGCATTCACGCCGACCGAGTGGAAGACCATCCTGCAAAAGGTGCGGGCAGCCATTCCCGGCCAAGATCTACTGGCTATCGGCCAGAGATCGGTGTTTGAGGTCCTTGGCCTGCCAAATCCGCAGGCGTACATGACCGAGGTTCTGGCTGTTTTTGACGGCATCATGTTCTGGGGCGGCCCGCTGGACGCCAAACTCAAAAATCTGGAATTTGCCCGCCAAGCCATGAAAACGCTTGCCAAAAACAAGCTGCTTTTTTGGGTGCTCACGAACGGCTACTGGCGTCCGGAAAAAGGAATGTTTAGAGGGCCAATCGGGACGCAAAGCTGGCGGGATCAACTCGAACTGTGTTTTAAAGACCAATTCGACGGGGTGATTATCGAGAGCTGGAACGACTTGGAGGAAAACACGGATGTGCTTCCCTCGGTCAACAAAGGCGGCGTCATTTTCGAACTTCTCAAATACTATTCGGCTATTAGCAATGGGCACGAGTACTATGCTGCACCCCCCGGACTTCTTCTGACCCAGCCGCGGGAAATCCTCGCAGGCGACACGTTGCGGGTTGAGGTTCTTTCCTTGCCGGTCAAAATACCCCGCAGGACCTTCCGGCTGGAACTGGATGATGATGATGACGGCGCCACCGTCTATCGCTCGCCCGAGCAACTCGTGCCGCCGGATGCCGCGGAAGAGTTCATCTTTTCGATTCCCACCCGCAGTCTGGCGGAATCCAAACGGCTTGCGTATCGGATTGTTGTCGATGGAAAGACATTCGCGACCGGCTCGTGGACAACGCTTCGCAATTCCAGGCTGGAAAGCCCGTGGACCCAAGGCGCGGTATTGGGCAGCCAAATCCCCTCAGAAGAAATTTCCTTTCATTTGCGTCCCGAAGGCGCGATGCGCAAGGCGGAAATCCGCGTCCGGCACGACGTCCCATTGTCGCGCGTGGATATTTATCGGAATGGGCATCCCGTCTGGTCGATGGATGCCGACCGGCTGAATCAAAAGCACGACTGGCAGCATGGACCGGTCGGCATCGAATTGGACTTCCAGATGCCGCAGTATGACGAGGAAACGCCAGATCGCAGCGGCGTCATGATGGTGACAGGTGGTGCGCTGGTCCGAGGGTTCGACATGAGGGGGGAGAGCCTCGTGACGGCGCCGAACCGGGCGGAATGGAATAGCCCCCGTCAGCCGGGCGTCCGCCAGTTCAATGTCAAGTTGCTCGCCGATGCCGATGACTCCACCTGCTTGACTGTGAATCTGACCAAGCTCAATCAGACATTTTCGTTTACAATGGGCGAACTCCGGGGGCGCGGGATCGTGGAATACAAGACGTCGCCGCATGGACGCGTCTGGATCCGGGAAACGGACAATCCTGTGATCTGGAAATACATGCCCGGGGCTCTGGGAACCGGCGTGGACGAAACGGTCCTCCTGCACCCCGCTGGTGAAATCCATGAAAACGAATACTGGCTTTGGGTGGTGGATAAGGATGGGAAAACCTTTCGATCGCAGCCGGTCACCATCTTTCACGAGAAACGCAAGGGGGAGGACGCGCAGTGGCTATGGGATGAGACAGCCGGTCAGCGGTTTTCCGCAATGGTGTCCCGTGACGAGCAAATGGAGGAAGCATGGTCGTTTGACGGGACGGCGGCCCGCGTCTATCCGGATGAAGGGGGAAGTGGCGCATTGTTGCGGCTGGGTGGCGGCATGTTCCGAGTCGGCCATTTCGAACCGGATGCCGTGCCCTCCATCGTCGAACGCGCCAGCGAGAAGGCGCTTCATTTTGACGGTACCGACTACGCCCAGATTGACGCCGGTGCGTTTCCGCAAGGGGCGTTCGAAATGAGCCTGGACGTCTGCCCGGAAAAATTCACCGCTTTCGATCAGACTCTGTTTTTCAATCAGACGAATCTGACGCTATGCCTGAAACCGGATGGACGGGTGGACTTGAAGTTCACGGAAGTGGAGGGCGCGCCGCAACCGCAGGAACTGCTGGGTGCGGAAAAAATTCCGCTGAATCAATGGAGTCACATTAGCGTGCGGTATGACTACCAAAAGCTGACGCTGGAAGTGAATGGCAAGTCAACCTCCGTGCCGCTGGCGCAAGGGCCGGCGTGGGATGTTTCCAGCGAGAGCTATCTGGGGGCGAGAGTCGGAGGAACGCAGGGAACGCAAGTCGGCAATGGTTTTACAGGACAACTGGATAATTTGAAAATCCGCTGCGGAGTGTTGGCGAGATAAACGGACGGAAGGCGGGGAAATCTTCAGCGAACGACGCTGGCTCCTCCCCTGTTGAGAGGCGGCGAAAAACAACGCTCGTATGTTGCTTTCATTGAAGCCGCATGAAATGACCTTTATCGTTTTCCGCAGAGATCGACCTCATCCGCCAGTATCCTCCAACGAGAGTGTCGATGAAAATGCTTGCCCAAAAACTAATTATTGTCGCACTTCAAATGCGATGTCAGGCTTCTCATACACCAGAATTAAATTTTCTATAGGGATTCTGTTTTTGGCCGGGTTTTTGCCCTGCTTTGCAGCGGCAGAGACGAAAGCGCCGAATGTTATTTTCATTCTGGCGGACGATCTGGGTTACGGCGACATCAGTTGTAACGGGCAGAAATTGTATGCCACGCCGAACATTGACCGCTTGGCGCTGGAAGGGATGAAGTTCACCGAATGCTATGCCGGCTCATCGGTTTGCGCGCCATCACGTTGCTCGCTGATGACCGGACTGGATACGGGCCACGCGCCGGTGCGCGGAAACGCAGAGATCTGGCCGGAAGGCCAGCAACCGATGCCCGGAGACACGTTTACCGTAGCGGAACTCTTCAAGCGCGCTGGCTATGAAACGGGCATTTTCGGCAAATGGGGGCTGGGTGCGCCTGGTTCGGCCAGCGAACCGTTGGAAATGGGCTTTGACCATTTCTACGGATACAACTGCCAGAGGCAGGCTCATCACCGTTATCCTTATTTTCTCTGGGATGATGAACAACGCGAAATGCTATGGGGCAACTTTGGACTGGAGAGGGAGGAATACGCCGACGACCTTATCAACTGGAAGGTCCTCGAATTCATCAACGCCAACAAGAAGCGTCCGTTTTTTTGCTACTACACGCCGGCTCTGCCCCATGCCGAAATGCTGGCACCGGAAAAATACATGGAAAAATACCGGGGGAAGTTCCCTCCCGAGCATCCCTATCACGGCGTGGACGGCGGGCCGAAATTCCGAAAAGGCGATTATGCTTCTCAGTCTGCCCCCAACGCAGCCCACGCAGCTATGATCAGCTGCCTGGATGATTATGTTGGCAAAATCCTGAAGGAGCTCAAACAACTGGAGATTGCTGATAACACAATAGTCTTTTTCTCGTCGGACAATGGTCCGCACGACGAGGGAGGGAACGCCCCTGCTTATTTTCATTCCGCCGGACCATTCCGCGGCATCAAGCGCGACCTCTACGAAGGAGGCATCCGCATTCCATTCATCGCTTGCTGGCCGGGTCACATTCGGGCTGCATCTGAAACGGACCGCGTCACGGCGCTTTGGGACTTTTTGCCGACCATGGCTGATATGACCGGGCAGCCGGTGCCGGCTAATACTAGCGGTATTTCCTTTTTGCCAACGCTGCTCGGCAGGCCGGGCCAGAAAGAGCACGAATATCTTTATTGGGAATTCCATGAGCAGGGCGGGCGCATGGCCATTCGACGTGGAAAATGGAAGGGCGTTCGCTACAACGTCGATCAAAACCCGGCTTCGCCGCTGGAACTGTATGATCTGTCTAAAGATCCCGGAGAAACAATCAATGTAGCAGGAAAGCACCCGGAGGTCGTTTCCGAACTCGATCACCTCCTGCGGACCGCCCGCGCCCGATCTCCGATTCCGGAATTTAATTTCTCCCAATAGCGGGGAATTCCCAGCATTCCGAACGTGTTTTGACGCTTGAGCTCAAAATTTTCATTTTTGGTACTGTCTCAAAATGACATCGGCAATCACAAAATCCACCGCGAATGTAAGACAGATCGGAGTCCTCGAACTGGAAGACGCGGCTGACAACAACGGGAGGCCTCCCATTCCAAAGTTTAACCCAATCAAGGATAATGGGCTGTACGTCCTTACCTAAGGGCATATTCGGGAAAACCTTTCAATTCCCGCCATGGGATACGGGAACAAATTTGCGTGGAACGTTTTTTTATTCCCCCGTTCTTGATTTAGTTCAGGGGCAACTTGCCTTTGGCGGCAGCTCCGGATCGGATAAACGCGTCTTCACTGGGAACCAGCTCCTCTTCCTCCGCTCTCAGCGCGCTGGCCATAGTGTCGGTAAGAGACAA